>Ga0131853_10004715_pt1 | contig 24459 bp, 12 predicted proteins | sample TergutLab28metaG_FD_92764 | JGI IMG/M metagenome (GOLD analysis project Ga0131853, IMG submission 92764) | Labiotermes labralis P1 segment gut microbial communities from Petit-Saut dam, French Guiana - Lab288 P1 (version 2) (version 2) | ecosystem: Host-associated > Arthropoda: Insects >...
GCTAGTCAAGAAATTCCCCGCATTTCACGGAACCCGAAGGTTCATTACCGCACTCACAAGTGTCCGCCACCTGTCTCTATCCTAGGCCAGCCCAATCCAGTCCATATACCCACATCCCACCTCATGGAGATCCGTCCTAATATTATCCACCCATCTACGCCTAGGACTCCCCACTGGTCTCCTTCCCTCCATATTCCCCACCAAGAGGATAATTAGTATATAGAAGATTTTAAAATCAAATAAAGCAGATGCCTTACATAAGATTAAAATAAATCACCAAGGTTAGACATTGATTTAAACTGAGTCATGGAACATTACATTTGTATACATATAAATACATTTGCAAACAATGTTGTTTTACAGTATACTTACGACATGATTATTATATTGTAATTTTAAAATCAAATATAAATTGTACAGTGTCTCCAGGGCAGCCCCGCTCCCTCGTCAATAAAATGTTCTGGGTGCTCACCTGTTGCATTTTGTATTATTAGTCTGGAAAGTAGGAAGTGTACAGCAACATTCCGGGCATTCTCCTTAAAGTAAATTCTGTGCCCATGAGCCAGTAAGAAGTTGCGTAATTTGACTGTTTTCCCATCTTATGGTGACTGGATAACATACTGACGATTAGGAACGAATACGAAGCCTTTTGCACACTAGGCCAGTACACAAACCACTGGACCAGGTTGCCATTTCGCATTTTGTAATAAGATGATGGGACTCTAACCCAGCACAGTTTGAATTCTTGGCTAGTACACACTCTTAGCATCTAAACCAGACTGCTGAAACTGCCATGTTCATTTTCGTTTAAGCTTGCCTAACAACTAGAAATGTCCAGCATAATATTAGTTGATAACAAAGCGGTACAGAACATTGTCGTAGTGATCAACTGCACTATTGAAACTTGGCCTGTGGTGTCAGCTCATTACTTTTAAAGATGACTACAAACCTTCTTTGTACGTACTCGAAACTCTTCTTCCAGTGGATTTAAGAATATCTTAAAAGTATACGAGTTTTCAGGCAACAGACGCTAATTGCGAACAGCATTAGGAATTCTCATGAGTTCCTTGCCATCGCTTATATTTCTGTGCAATTTTTCTTAGGTTGCGAATTGCATACACGATTCGAAGTGATCTTCCGAACTTGTTAGTGCCTTGGGTATAGAAACGGTAGGAGGAAGATAACGTGGGATTGTTACCGAGATTGGATTCCCTGGAACTGGCTGGGGTTTGATACTATCCCTTTCAGATCTCTTGAGACTCAGTATTTGTTATAGGTCTGTATTCCTTCTGTGTCCAAACCCCCCTCCCACGTTCAAAAGAATTGAAGTATCGAGGAGAAAAGAAATATAAGTGAAAGAAACTTGGGGATCCGCTGGGAAATGCAAAAACCAATCTGTAAAACTACTTACAATATTTTATGCCTTACAGGATTTGAAATTCAATTAGTGTACGTTTATTTACGGAAATATTGAGGGGCGAAAGCCTAGATAGAACCCCGTTTTGCATGGTGGAGGCGATGTAATTTTCTCGACTTTTCTGCAGTGAGATAATTGAGTGAAGCAATATAAAAATACATATATTTTTTATGCAAATGTATGTTCCCTTGATAGCTATACACGTACATTTTCATCAACGTTATACTTCTTATACATACCTCCCTGCATTATGTTACATCTGTCAAGGAATGTGTCTGAATCGTTCGCCGTGAATATGTAACTGCAACGGATGGAAAGTGAATTTACTTCTGTATTCCTACCCATCTTTCATACTATATCTAGTTTTATTGAATTCAGACATACATTGATTGCTCAGTGACAGTTCCCTGGATCATAGCAGTTGCATTTCGTGTTGGAGTTGTTAGAAAGTGATGAAGAAGTTTCAGCTGCGGGAGATATAGGCTTACACAGAGAGTGGAAAGTAACATAGGCCATATACAGCGAAGGGTGTGTAACAGAATATAAATTGAAAATATGAGATACGTAATAAAAAAAAAGAATGGATGAGACGATGCGAAAAATATGTTAGATATAATAATATTTTGAGCAGTGAGGGAGTGGAAAAGAGGGATGTTTTGGGAATTTCAAGAGCGTGAAGGGTGAAATGTAAGGAAGGAGGAGAGTAATGACAATGAACGATTCTTAGGGTAAGAGAAGGGGAAGGGGGGAAAAAGTGGAAGGGAAACTGAAGGAACAGTGAGAAGTCGCATTCCGCTACCCACGAATTTCCTCCATGTTTATGACCAAGTGTGCAAGGGACATATGAGAAGAAATGAATGGTGAGGGAGGTCTTGGTGTAGTGGGTCCTTTCCTTCTTTTTCTTTTCTCTTTTGTGAAAATTGCACAAGAGATGGGCGGATTGAATTCTTCTGCCAAGGGAACAACTGACATGGCTTGACCTCACACTAGATTTACCGAGTAGTACCGGCATTCTGCTAGCCCCCTTCCTATACTGAACATTTGAAATGGCATTCTTCAAAGGCAATACGAAAAACCACAAATTCTCTTCTGTCAGTAGGATGCTTTCTCCTGTATTCATGCCTATGTCTTTCTTGTGTTCTCTATTTCAATCTCTTCCTTTTGATATCAGGTCTCTACAGTAGGCCCTCTCCTTTGTGTCAGATCTTCGTGTTTTTAACAAGACTTTTAAGGATGTTGTACGTATGTTCGTATTTTGCAGCCCTTTTATTATGGATTTATGTAGACGTAATTATGTAAAAACTGAAGTTGTTCTTGTGCACACCATGAAGTCATGTGGAGTACTGGAGGTTGTAGCTACAGGTACCGGCTGCTTTGCTTCCAAAGAAAGTACACAGACCTATATACGACGGGACATGCTTATTTATTTACTAGTCAGCACGGTGTAACATCCCAGAAGGTTTGAATCTTATATTTATTTACGAAATTCACAGCATCATGCTTGTGTGAGAACTCTCGTGATCGAGAATAAACTCAGGCTCATAAACATTTGAAAACCTAGTGGTTAGTATATCCACCGCCAGGTTTTACGCTGAAGTCTCTTCATTTTATCCACCTGGTGTACGTACTCGTCCAGTAGGATTCTGACAGACTGACAGATATCAACCACATTCCTAAAGAGAGATTAACCGACTGTTCGTGCCAGTACAAGCCCACTCAGTTACGCTGAGCGGTAGGACATGAGTGTTCATGTTTAAAGTAATGTATGATTTAGTGCAAAATAAGTTTGCGCCAATGCCACATTCTCACCTTCATCTTCTTATCAAAAGGACAAACGGGCAAACCCTAGGTACCTTCGCATAAAGTTGTGATTGTTCTGATAACAGGGAGCATTAGACAGCAGTTCCACATTGCGTTTTAAGTCTCCAAACGGTTAAGATATAGAATGATAAATTACTTTACATTGAGAAACAAAGTGTTACCGACCTACGCAAAAAATTTAGAAGCATTCAGCTGTGTCTGTTGCTCACTTTTTCAAAATATAGATGAACACGCCGGTGATGTACGGTATCTTAACGTTGCTAGACCGTATAGAACTGCAAATAGTAGGCATACCTGATCATTTTGTTATAAATGGGGAAGGTTTTATTTTCTTATAATGATATCCTGTAGACCTGTGCACACAGCATCTTCCTTCTTCCTACTATTTTGTACTGTACACAATGCTATACACACACAGTACAGCTTCGCGATTGGCAAATCAGGCAAGATCCTCTCATTACTAAAGATAAAAATGTTTGCATTAATTGAAGGCGTCTTTTTGCTGTTGTTGAGAGCACAATAAGTTTGTTGCAGTTAACAGTGAGACTCCTGACTGCATAAAAGTTTTGAAACATCCTTTATGGTCGGCCTCGTGTGTAGGTAAACTACGTCTACATTGCGTTGTTAGAATGACCTGCACAAGCCGCGCCGTGGCCACCCCAGGTACAGGGTATAATACGCAGTCCACGAAGGAAATACAAAAAATAAAGTGTACCCTCTCTTATCCGGATTAATGATGGGGAGGAGGTACACGGAAAATTCAGAAACACGGGTACACCAAAACGTGTACTCGTTCGTTTTGTCTTTGTCCCGAAGTGTTTGGACATCAGTGGAATACTTCCTGGCAAGACCAGCTACAAATTTACCATTAATTTTTTTTTTCCATTAATTCAAGATTTTGGTTTATTGTGAACACAATTTTCTTCATTTTTTTAAGGCGCATTAGCTTTTTAGGAAATTGGTATTTTAGTATTTTACGAAAATTTGTTGAGGAAATTCAAGTAACATTAATAGCTGACAAGAATAACGGGCGTTTTACATGAAGATCAGTATACATTCTTGATCATATCTCGTTCAGTTCTTCTTAGAATGAGGAATGTTTCAGGCAAAAGTTGTAGAGGAAATCAAAACACGCTTTATATTCAATAACTTCTTCTCAAAATCGTTCCGTTTATGAGATAATGTGGGAAAAAAAAATATTGTAGAGCCGGACAGGTCACAGCTGACAGTATGGTACTGTACATGTGCATTGCACGCTGGATATCTATGGCTACAAACACGCACACAAAAAGGATGTAAAATAGCTATTGCTTTTCCACTGCAACGATAATCACAAGGAGGCAACTCTATGTTATGTTCATACCTACAGTGCAGTGCCTCTCTCGTTCGTTCACATCACGTTTATTTTCCGCTTCGTCATTAGCCATTAGCAACTTAGATAGTGCATGAATGATTCGCAAAGAGGTTAACCCCTGCGCGGATAATCGAGAATACACGGCATATTTGAAAATTCACTCTAATTGCGTTTAGAGAAAAGGAAATTAAGATACAAAAATTTTATATTAAACTGCTTGCTTAGAACTAAGCAATTTACTTCGCGTACGGCAGCAAGAATTTTTAAGGTTAAACTCCTCATTTTTAGGGTAAACTTTATATAGTAGTGGCAGTCCCTGTGCCCTTGTGATGATGGATAATGGCGGAAGAAGAGTGAAGGAAATTGAGGTAGCAAAAACGCCTTTCCTGTCCTTGATGTCCCTTAAACATACCTGAGCATTTGTGAAGAACTACAAAACGAAACAAGAGCCGAGATGGCGTAGTGACAAGGCCACGAGCAGGTCGGTCCGGTGTTCGAATCCGGGCTCAGGAGCTCGACCAACTCCCCATTCATTGGCTAGCTCGGTTTAGTGGGAGTAAAGTGGACGGTGCGTGATGTTGACCATTTCCATCTGTTGCAGAGGATAAGAATGAGAAGAGTTATACTCTGCTCTCCTTGTCAGCCTTTATGTCGTGTACAGGGGCAAATCTACCTTTTTTTATGAAACGGAACCTTAAGAAGCAATGTCTGAAATGGCGAGTTTCGAAACAGCGTCATCAGTAAAAACGGAAAGACTGTAGATGTCATGTACAAAACAAGAATTTACGGAAGTAATTTTGTGCTATTATTACTGCTGCTGCTACTACTACTACTAGTGCCGCTACAACTACTGCTAACTTTCAGACCCACATTTTACTGTTTTGTTCAGAGCGAAAATATTACAAGTTATTTTTTTCTGTATTTACTACTGAAAATATTTGTCATTTGATTTGTTTTTAATGTGTCAGTTTCTCTTTGTGTAGTGTTTGAAATTATGAGAGATTCGTTATTGTTTCTTGTAATTATTTTCTTGAAAAATAAGTGAAAATTATTAACGTTGCCTGCCTGTATCTGCAGTATAATGCCATTCTCATTTGACATCCCTTGTTCTTCTTTCTTTGCTGTCCTATTCAGCCTTCCCTTCTACTACAATTTGCTTCCACTGGCTTGCTGTAATATTGCTTGCTCAATGGACAGTTAAATTAAGCTCGCGCCATTGGGAGTCGTAGTGAACACGGCGTATAATGTAGGCTGTGCATGTTAAGGAAGGCCATGGTGTGCTGCATGTAGCACAGACGGCAAGCCTATAGCGAACTAGACTCCACGAGACTACGACAGACGCTGCAGTATTTGCCCAATGACATTTATACATCCCATGTGGTTACTGACTGAACTGGAACAGTGAAGTTCACAAGTGGAGAAATTCTGCCGTAACATTAAGAACTGTTACAGGTCAATACCATGTGAAAGCTGACTGGTGTCTTTTTTCTAACGTGTTGCTTTACCACGTGCTCTGATTTTTGAAAACATTCCCTTATAACTAACCCTTTCACAAACGCGCATATAATTTTTAGGCACATTCCTAAAACTATGGAAAATGACTATTAGCTTCGACATGTCTGCCCGTCCGTCTGTCCGCAAGGAGCAACTCTTACACACTGGACTGTATTTCATGAAATTGGAAATTTGTTCATTTTTCGAAAATCTGGCGAGAAAATTCAAGTGTAATTGAAAACTGACAAGAATAATTGGCACTTTACATGCAAACCAATATAAAATTTTGATAATATCTCGCTGAATTCTTCTTAGAATGAGATATGTTGCAGAAAAGATTTGTAGAGAAAATCAAGACACACACATGTTATGTTCAATAACTTTTTCCCAAAAATTATGCCAGTTATGAGATAACGCGGGAAAATATAGTAGAGCCTGGCAGGCCATAGATGACATGGTGCATGCGCATTGCTTGCTGGATATCCTAAGGCTACAAACACACACTCCCGGAATGTATAGTACTTACTGTTTATTTACTGCATCAATAAGTGCTCGACTTGAAATTCGAACTGCTAACGGATTCGATTAGCCGAGAGTCAGCACACATTACATGCAAGCCTACTGGTATTTCATAATATGGTTTGAAATTAAGCTAGTTTTATGGGAATTTGTGCTAAAGGTTTTGCTAATCCGATCTGCCGTAATGAGTGCCTTTGAGGTTTTCAGGGACAGTATAACCCAGAACCTACTGCAGTCAGTTTTTCTGCACTGAACAATAGTGATGGGGGGGGGGAGGGAGATGGGTGATTCTATTCTTTGTTGTCGTATAAGTACAGTAGCGTAATTTGTTAACCGCTGTATGAATATCTTCTTCTATTGAAACTAATATTCCGAAATTTACATCGGCAACTTCTCGTCTCTTACCACAACCATCTCACACATGTAACTTACATGAACAATCTTTGTTCCAAGCTGTTGGTTCTCACCAACATGGCATAGTAAATCGCACTGCTGGCGTTCTTGAACAGATCTGTGCATTGTGATGTCTCCGTAAACCATAAACGTAACTTGTAAAAAAAAAAAAAAATCTTGTGGAAAATATATTCTTACGTATGAACAGATGATAATTAAATTAAATTAAAGCCTTATCACGGGATTTATCCTTTTAATATTGTGCTTACTGTTGCTTTATGTATCTTACACGTGTCATTTAGCTACAGCAAGTGACATGACTGTACAGCAGTAGTACGTAGAGTCTTGGGATATTGAATATCTGTATGCAAAGCATACGCTCACTTCAGCTATCTTTTTGACAATGCTAGGAGTGACAGTCGAGAGAATTTGTAATCCTATGGATAGTTTGGTTTCTCAGGGCCGCAACTAATCCTAATGCCTTCGGTCCAAGGTGACAGAACAGATTCTGCTCTTCCATCCTAAGAGGCGAACTGGATTTTGGTTACCCCCGAAAAGACCGCACTGTGTTAAACCTTATAAGTTACGAACATTTCACACAGTGAAACCTCATTTCTCTCTGTAAGGAGTTAATAACACATTTGTTACCTTATAAATATAAATATTAGCCCCACTATCCAATAAGACGTCGACGGCTCTTATTTTTGTACGACTCTCAAAATTTGCAAGGAGTTCTCTAGAAAGTAACTCTGAAGATGTTACTTACATACAGCGGGACTTTCGTATATAAAAATTGTATCCTTTTGTCGTTAACATTTCTGATTATACGTACCGTATAATCAGAAAATTATACGTACCGTATAATTTTCTGCAGACTTCCAAACAAACAATTGGAACTGCAGCTTTCACCAGCTCCAAGCAAGCGTGGTGGCTTCGTTTATCCTAAATGTCAAGTTTCATGAACTAATTGTGCCAGTCAGCCACGCCTTATTTTAGCAAACACGTCTGTCTCTGTTGCAACAGCTGTGTGGTACACCTGTTATCGTAATTCCACTTTCATAAACTATGTATTATCGACGTCTTGTTTCGTGCCGACGCACAGCGTTAGACCGCAAAGGCGCGTTTGTTTATGGTGAGACACTATATGAATATTAATAAACCGTGAATTCCCGAGAAAATGAGTAGTATTTGTTGTTTTTAATCCACCAAAATTTTCAGTGTGAAATCATTCTAACTAGTCTTCCGTTTAATGAAGAAGTGGGAAGTTTTCAGCCTTACCCCTCTCTTTACAAAAGGGCAAGTACTATTGTAAGGGGACCTGGCAACCAAGCTGTGTAACACTACACTGTGGCGACGTTCGCATGTCAAAATTAAAGCGCTGTGGCTGAATTTAGAACGTACACCTGGACAGTTGCAAGTAAGCCATTACGCTGCAAGCGAACCGGCAGTGTTGATTGGCCGTCCGAAAGCAAACGTCCGCTGCCGCGGTTAATGGCTTATCCGTGCAGCGAATGTAACTGCAGTTTCCGTCGGTCATGTTGTGTTTCCCACACTAATAGTCCAGCGATAGCGGAAACGTTTAAACCTTGGCTTTTTGTGTGTGTGTGTGTGTGTGTGAAGAAAAACTCGGCAAAGCGTGTAACGTTACTGTTACACTCACGGGGAGACCATCCAATTTAAGTCGGATTGGTCGAATGAATATACCAGTTTATGGATACACCACGTGAATATATTTCGAAATTAATTTACTCGCCAAAGTTACTTAGTAATGGCCCGCATTTTTATGGAACGTTTGTTAATTAGCGCGCGCGCGCGCACACACACACAGATATGCAGAAGCCCATCGTTGCACCCTGCCCTCTTCCAATTCAATTACTCGACTCTCTTCCAATATATTCCTTTTTTTAATCCCATTATCTTATTTCCCAACCCCCCCCCCCCCGGAAGCATTCCAATCCTTCGATGGTTTCTGAATTTTTTGTATGCCTGTTCTCTTCGCCTGCGTAGAGTATGACCAGCTCAAACTCATACTCCTCGAGTTAATCACCTTAAGAATGATAACTTAACTGCACTTGAAGATCTCTTCTTTAACCTTGACACTAAATTGGGGTGTGTGGTCTACCCCCCAGCCGCTTTACTCCCCGGGAAAGAGGCCCGGTACATATTGTTTAGAAGGATGGGTGGTCCGAACGGGTGCGGAAAGTCTCCACCCCAACCTGGATTCTATCCCGGGGCCATCCAGCCTGTAGCGAGTCTCTATACCGACTGAGCTATCCCGACCCACGATTATTTCCTAAACAATGTTATCTAGTTCGTTGTTATAATGGTCTCATATTGTGCTCTCTTTTGGGTAGGAACTGACTGTCGGACACAATTTGAATAGTTTCAGTCTTCAAAGGATTAAAGTGCTCTTAGAGTTGAATCTAGGTGTAAAGAGAGGATAATATTAAGATGAATAGTAAGAGTATATGGTTGGATGGAGTGGACTGCATTCATTTGGCTCCGGTTAGGGACAAGTGACAGGCTGTTGTTAGCACGGTGAAGAGTATTCTTGTTCCATAACACACAGAAAATATCTTAAAACGTGAGCTTGTAGTTTCTCAAGATGGACTTCGTTCCATGAATGTTACTCCGTCATTTGCAAATAACCTTGTTTGATAAAACGGCATTTCTGCAACTACTTTAAAAACGTTAGGCTATATAGACTTTTCTGTTCGAACTATAGGCTCATCGTGGCTTGCAGTATTACCCGGTTTCCAAAAGACTTGAACCGCCGCGTGTGTAGCGGTAGTTGTGCAGCTGCACAACTACCGCTACACACGCGGCACACACAGAAAAACCTCAGAGTGAATACTATCATAAAGGTATCTGATACTAATTTTATCACATTTTATATTTTAGTATGTATTGAACTGTAAACCACGGGATCCCGCAGGTAATATTACCGTTTGTACCATATCAAACTACCATTATTTTATATAGCCTGATGATGGCCCTGAAGGTCGAAACATGTCGCTCAGTTGATAGTTGCATAATAAAAACATTGTACCATATTGTTGTGTAACGACAGTCTAATAAAGAATACTATTTACATGTACACACAACGGGATGGAAACCCCCCATTTCTGAATGAAAATTGATAACTGAATGTTTTTCGAAAATCTGTGGAGAAAATCATGTTTTCAAATCTGGCAAGAAAAACGGGGACTTGACATGAAATCTATTCTTCTTACAGTAAGAAATTTTTTCAGACAAATCTTGTAGAAAAAATGAAAACATACGTTTTATGTTGAATGACTTTCTTTCCGCAGATCGTGCCCGCTTGTGGGATAATGTGGCAAAATATGACGGTGCCAGACTGCCCACAGTTGACAATATTATGCGGTGCACCAAAGACGCGATTTGCATGGGAGATAACTAAGGCAAGAATAGACGTATGGAATATGTAGTACTTACTGCTTTTCCACAGCATCGCTGGTTACGCGAACGCGCCTCACTGTTACCCTACACATATACTTAGTACGTTACACTTTGTATCAACATTTATGGAAATAACTACCATCATCATCATCATCATCATCAGCTAGCTAACATAGAGTTGTGTCACTTGCTGATCCGTTCCTGTCTCAAAAGTGTTCTATTATTGTGTTGGACATACAGCGCGAGTTTAGGCAAGAAACGTCCAGGGTTTATTTCCCACTGTCGCCACATATCGGAAAATAATACCGGTGTAATGACAGTCAGTAACCGCAGATAGAAGTTTAACTTTTTATGCTGTAGTTATAGCAGTAGCCGGGATATATTAGTCGTTTAGCGACAAGACCATGAGTTTGACAACCCTAGGAATCGTGGTTTGATTATGGGCAGCGGCAAGCATTCGTTGTGCAACTACATCTATTGTGAGAACTTGGATTTGATTCCTTGCTAAATCCGTAACCCGTTGAATTACTTATTTATGATAATTATATTTCTTAAGACAAGAATATTTGCTGTCAAAGGAAAGGTCTAAATTTGCTTGGACTTTGGAATCCATGTAGCGAATAGGCCTCAGTGTGCCGCAGCTGCTAACTTTCTCTTGCATATCAGAACTTCCGTCATTCTATCGAGTGACACAAAGTATTGTTACCGATAAATAGTCAGATTCCAGTCAACTTAGAAAGATAAAGACCCTTTGGTTTCACCTGCTTCATCCAGACACCTAATTCAGAAGGCACGTTGTGTATGCTTTCTCCGACGTGCCATGATGAGGGTTAGGCGTGAAGCTATTCGATATTGCGTGGGAACGTCTCACTCAGTCGACACCCGTAATAGTTCAGCCTTCCGTTTCTACATTCTGAGGCTTTAGGGCCAAGAGGAAATGTTTTTCCTATTTATGTCCACGATCCGTTGATTCCCCGGATTTCACGTGTAGAAGCTGGACGTAGCGATCTGGAATACCTCTTCAGCTGACGCAAGCTAAACAAAATTCACAAGGCTTTTAAACTATATAGTTTAGTGCCTGTAGCGCGAGGCATAACTCTGACAAATCACACTTTCCCTGACGCAGCGTATTTATGTGTTCCGTACAATTCTCACCACCATCGAGCTGCGTTCTCTGCGAGGTACGTACTAGGTCTTGTATATGCACATATGTACAGTCAACCAAATATAGCGCCAGCATTTGCTTACCGCAATTGTGGTGGTATATCCAGAGTGGCAGTAAACCGAACTTCTGTATCCTAAGAAAATCTTAGTGTCGCAGCATTTTCATGGGTGCGAAGTGACGGAGCAGCTGTATGGGGGGGGGGGGCGTAGCTATATATACACACACACACATATTTATAGGAGTCCACAGATTTTGTGAAAAGTAGGGAAAGCCTCTTAAAATCGAAATGCCGAAATTGTGACATAAAGCAGGCTCCATGCTGTGACACCACATTTCTAGAGTGACCTGCGACTGTGGCCCTCACCCTTACTTGGCAGTTCCTACGCAATGCATGTGAACGTTGTATGAGCGTAGGTGTGTGCACATACACGTGCACGCACGTCCATATACACGTACATTGCCCCACGATTTTTTTAAGTGTAAAGAGGTAACACGTATGGGGGAGGGGAGATGAGAGGCGTATACAGGGTTTTGGAGGGGAAACCAGAAAGAAAGAGACCACTTGGGAGACCCAGGCGTAGTTGGGAGGATAATATTGAGATAGATCTTAAGGAAGTGGGATATGGGTGTATGGACTGGATCGAGCTGGCTCAGGATAGAGACAGGTGGCGGTGTTTTTCTTGATTAGCTGAAAACCTATTAGCTTCTCAAGAAGAACTGTGCTCCACGGAGTAAGTAAGTAAGTGAGTAAGTAAAGATGGTGCTGACTGCGCCGTTTTTGTTCTGGTATCCAATTATTTTTTTTAATTGCCAACATGTATGTTTGTTAATCAAATAACTGGCATTAGAAAGGCGAATATTTTGTGTTCAAACTAGAACAGCCAATGCTGCGCCTAACCTTATCACTTTTGAATACAGTCGCTAGATTATTGTAGTTCATTTTTGTATGTATTCCATTACGCGCGTTTCATGTATTAGATGTCTCAATTACCCCAACTAAATGCACGCCTTATATTTATTACGTGTCTATACCACACTGCACCTACATTTTTCGGTGTATCTTACTCCATCTTAAGGGAGAATTGACGTATGCCTACTCAAAACCATCTGACGTAGGTTGTCCTTGAAGATGGTGTGAGATACACAGGAAACATGTAGAAGTACGGCAAATCAATCCCATTACCGGCCTGAATAGGCCATGAGGGTCCCAGGAGGTTGAGGCTTCCACATTTCAAGTCAGTCGGCACATGAAAGTAAGGTTGTCAGCCTTTCGCCCTGGCCGCCTTTATCCTCAGGAAATATTCCTGCTGCTCATTTCTGTTAGATACTGAGTCAACCCCAGGAACATAGTGCGGCCAGAAGGATTATGGTCATTAAAAATTCCAACGATACCATCGACCTTCCGGTTTGTAGCGCAGTGCGTCAACCATCTTCGCCACCGCTACGCCCAAGTATGGTACATGTAGCTGTATAATAAATATAAAGTCTAATATTGCATTTCACACTAAGGTATAGGCCTACGTTCACCTGTCACAGAAGACACACTAGGGTGTGGCTCAAAGCTCCAAGCATTCTTCTCTGAATTATGGTAAATGGTCAGTTTATACCCTGTTCGCGTTTTTACTCAGTTTGTGTATCTTTAAACGCACACCTTATAAACGCCATGACCGCTGATAGAAAAGCAAATCTAGGGCGTGCTGTAAATTATGGGGCTGGCCAGTAACAGCAGCAAAATGCTGAAAGAACTGCCATGCTCTTTGAACAGACGGCTGTTTGGGCCGGAGTGTCAATGGTGAATAGAAAATATGCTTGAAATGCACTTTTGTATTTTTTGTTTCCGCGCATTTAGGATTAGGGGACCGCGGTTGCACAGTGGTTAAAGTGCTGTGCTACAAATCGGACGGTCGCTGGTTCGATCCCAGTTGGTGTCATTGGAATATAAAATTGACATAAAATTCTTCCGATCGCACTATGGCCCTGGGTTTGACTCAGCCTCTAATAGAAATGAGAACCAGGAGTATTTCCTGGGGGTAAAGGCGGCTGATGCATAAGGCCGACAACCATATCACTATTCTGTGCCGTTGTCATGTGGAACTTAAACTTCCTGGACCCTCTGGGCCACCCCAGGCCTGTAACGGAACTGCTCTACTTCTTACTTTTAGGATTAATATAGTGGATTTGTAGCTATCAGCTCGCTCGTAATTTCTTTTGTTACAGCACAGTAGTGACAGAGCGTGATGAATATCAGAAACGTAACTGTAGAAAAGAGGCGCTGAAGCTTTAATTCAAGCACTCGGTTATATGCTCCAGACACGCATCACCATTAACAACCTGTTGTATAGTATATGGTGATGTGACGATTGTTACTATGTTCGTATTTCCTCTTAACCAAATAGCTGAAGTGCATGTTGTCAGAGTTTATCAAAGTTGAAATCTCGTTATTATTTCGATATTTTCTCGGCATGCACGCTGTATGTTGGCTTACAACTTTTTGTTCTGTTGGATCCATCTTGTAAAAAATTTGCTGAATAATTTCTTAATGAACCACAATTTGAATGTTGCTAAGAAAATGTGGTTCATTTGCGATGAAATCATTTTCATGTTCATGAGTACAGAGAAAATGCCTTAGATTTCATAATTTTATGTCAGGTTGCTTTAGAAAAAACGTCACGCAATATTCGTACTTTTACAGGAAGTCTGTTTCAACCATGTCGAAGTGTGAACGAGGACAAGTTCCTTTGTCATGCGCGAAAAATTTTAAATAACCGTTAAAATATTCACACGTTATCAAGTATTAATGGAGGAGAAATACCAAAAGTGTCGTCGCTACATTGCGCATGCCCGTTAGATTCTGACTGTACTGTAACCAGTCCACTTGCACCTGATATAATGTAATAGCAGTCTGGCATTTTTCTTTTGACTTCTGTGCGCCGAGTGATAAAACCTGCCATTTCCATGGTACAGTTTCACTGTAGCATAGCTAAAGTTTTAAAAGAGGTTAAAAGCAGTATATTTTGTACAAGAGTCTGTGCCGGTCGTACACCCCTTTACAGAAAACAAGGTGCAGGTACTCACTGCTGCAAAGCAGATAAAGCTGAGCTTGCCTCTTGAATTCCTGCAAAAAAAGTTTATTCTTTATTTTGTACTATGACCAACAAATTCACAATTATTTCGCAAATTATCACACTCCTACATGTTTCGACACTATCGTGTCATCCTCAGGGAGCTTGTAATCAATATCTTTGCCAAGTTACACAAGTATTTCAAATGCAGCTGTTGGTATTACAATTTGAAATTAAGATATTCCACACACGTTTTATGCAAATTCTCATATTACAGTCGTTGGAATCTCAATATTATAAAATGTTTAAAACATTAAATTTGTCCTATTTACAATTAAAGAGGCCAAAATTATTTTGTTGCTACAATTCTCATGAAGTCACTCTGTGTGATGGCCCTATATACAATCTGCATGTTGATGCTGCTGTCGAGCTGGTCCGGTATGTACTGAGTCCGAATGTCTGGAGCTGTGTGACGTGTTTCGTTATGCACTGTACACGTGTTAAAAAAGGGTTGTTATTCTTGTTTCATATTGCAATAATATTATTGCAGCAAGAACAAGTGACATCCACTTTTCTCGTGTTCAGAATTCATAATAATTCAACTAATGCATCACCGCCGATATAGATGACAGTACACTGTACCGTTACGAACTGCCACAAGTTATTGGGTAAGAGATATTAAGAAATGTGACTGGATTTTAATAGTGCTTTCAATAACTTCTTCCACTACGTGGGCTTATTAAAAGTGACATTTATGTGCCAATTTTGCATTTCTTATAACCGGAAATTATAGTGGGGGGGGGCGATGGTTTTGAGTGACAAATGATGCTGGTTGGAAGAAATAAACTGCGAAGGATTAAGCTAGTCTCCGATTGAACACATATTCCTCTCCTTTCCATTTAGGTTCATCGTAAATTTCCTGAAAACTTCGAAGACTTACATTATCCAAAAATTCTTTGTAAAACTTCAGCTTGTACCTCACAGACACCACAGTGCGTCTGCAGTTGGTTGTATGTGCTGGGGAACTGATCGGCACGTAAAATAACACTGCGTCGTGAGATGCAGATTTTCTCAGCATTACAGCATGTGGTGTATCACTTTTACCGTTGGGTTGTAGACAGTTAAACATGTATTAGGTGCGCATGGAATATTATATTTCGTAACTAAATGATGATTACCGCAAATTGCGACAGAATTCCATAAATACAGGGATATTATTTGATCTGACCAATATCTCTCTTCACTTTTAACCTGTATTACAAAGCGCGTGTGGACTGGCCGCTTTTGTTTTTGCTGTACAGTAATATCACTCGGCAGTAAAAATGCTTTTAACTACAGTTTCACTTGTTCACCTTGTTTATAGGCTAACACGTGTTGACTCTGCTATAGAAACAACGTTTATGGCGCAAAGGAAATCCTATTCGAACTAATTGGCCTTACATATTTTTCTAAAACTCTTAGGGCAGTTGCGAGGTCGCAGGCCCGTAAGTTTAGATCTGCAGTTACAACTAGTATTTTTGTGTTATGAATAGGAGTTGATAGGCCAATATACCCTACATTAAGACTCATATTTCATAACATATTTAACTTCAGCAGGCATCTTTCACAGTGTCTGACCCCACCCCCTAAACTACGTGACAGATGATCATTGTCCGTGTTTTACGACTTTTGTCTAGTCCTTTAAGAGGGGCCCTCATTGAACATAACTGGTGTGCAGCCACTACTATGAACTACAAAAACATCAACTCGTTTGATTTTCAAATTAGAACTTCCTGCAGTGCGAGATATAAATTAATGAGTTTGTAGGCTCAGAATTTTGTAGCATGTATTTCCTATTGGCTTTCAGGATTTTCAGACTCCTCAGGTAACTTCGGGCAGGATTTCGTGCCCTAACACGGTACCTTGTGTGAAAGTTGTATGTAAATTACATAGTTTAACAAGCATTAAAAAATGTATGTTGTAAAATACATCAAATTCCTTTCATACCATCTGCGAGTAATTCGTGATGAGTAACTTCATAACATAATGCCCTTGTGTGTTCCCCTGATCATATATGAGGATGTATGTTGATACTTACGTTTTACGGTAATGCCCTATCTTTAGTGTGAATCTGAAACGAGTCCCATCACTGAAAGAGTGTGCAGTAATGTCACATTAACACATTTCCTGTGGTTTATGGTGCCTATGATCGCTTGCTGTAAAATCTTGTGTGTTAAGACATGCGATGTCATTTTGTCCTTTGAAAAATGCTTAAGTTTTCCTGTGTGTATCAAACTAACACAACGTGAAGGCATGTGGAAGAGTGTTGGTTTAGTTCCAGTCATTCATAGTTTTGGCCGTCAGTGGACGTGAGTGGTCAGTTTCTTTCTCCCGCCGTTTTAGTTCGGCCGAAAAAGTTACCGGCACCGAATCCGTGAAAGGTTACTTCTCAATATTACTGGTGAGGGTGGAAGATTTTGTGGTACGGTAAGAACTCGTTAAAAATTTTAACCACATTTATTGAGGTTTGTATTGAGTTAAGACGACGTTGGCACAACTTAGGGAATACGATAGGAGAGCGGTGAACAAATTCTGGTAGCCATTTCGCGCGGAATATGTAGAGTGGCGCCTAGTATATGAGGGTCCTAGGTTTGGAGCCTGCGTCTTGCCATAGTTCTGACAACTAGAATTTTAAGATGGCTTCTACGTTTTTGGGACATATATGGAAGGCTGAGATAGGACACTCCTTAGGCATAAATCAGCATTCTTCTGTTTTGTGAATTCAAATGTTTCCCTGTGACCATACGCCTTCCAAGTACTCCACATTAAGTGTGTGAGGATTTACAGTTTCGGAAGTAATTGTGATTTGGAACAGGAAGGATTCCTGAAAATTTCATTCTGTTCGTGCACTTTATAGTCAGCTTTCGGCTTATACAAAGAGAAATTCAAATTTCTTGTTGACTGAATTTACTCAAATGGCATTCTTACTCGATTCATCGACATATTCAGGATCAACTTGCTCGCCGTTCGCGAAAACGTCTCATTTTACTGTCAGTACATCCCATTCTTCTTCTAGTATAAAGTCATCTGTTAGGTGTTGTTTACGAATTAGATTCGACATGACCAACATGTAGTGTGACATATCACATATTCTGTTTACTGAAAGGATTCCTCAGTTCTCTAAAAACTAACACCTTCTGTCAGTTTGCAACCCCTTTCATTCTTTTTATTGTACTGAGGCACAGAGATGTCGCTGATTTGTGACTATTACACTCGCTAACTCTGTAGAGAAATTTACTTTAATATCCTTGAGAACTGTATAAACCATTTAAATCCAAGTGGTAAAAATATTCACCACTGTCTGTAACACTTATAATTCCACCATTTACCCAAACAGTGTGTTTCGTACGGTTCTCGCAATAAACAGCAATTATATCCCTAAACATAACTTTCTCGTCCTTCTAATGCACACGAACTGTGTTTTCTGTGAGGTAATTTCTGAATGTTTGTGTACAATTTAAATGAACGCCAATTTTCAAAAAGCTAATTTGGGATTAGACTACAGACATGCAGTACTACTAGATCAAACATCATAGAATCTTTATTCTAATTGTCTTCATGTGTTCCTAATGCTTCCTATCAGACAGTTACGACTATACTCTAAGTCACAGACAAAAGTTTGTCGTGGTCCTTGTATTGCTTGCAACCTACATACTCAGGGTATTCAAAGAAGAAGATGTTAACAACCCTGAAGATGGCGGCAGCAAGCCGCAGGTGTACAAATATTTGTGGTGTCACGTCCCCCAAAACATGTAGCATCATCAGCATCACTACGATACCCGAAATTTCTCGTCGCTTATACCAGGTGTCGACAACCAAAAAAAATGCTTAACCAATAATTTCTTCTCGCAATTTCGCAACGAATTGGCATCTCCCGGTTTAGTATTTGTTTTCAAATACATTTATTATTGAGGACCCATTGAATATTACTATGCAATGCCAACAACTTCCCAACATGCATAAATTCAGACGCCATCCTGTCGTTAAAGTTAATGTCATCATCATCATCATCATATACCTTTCATGGAGTTGGCCTACTTGTTGACCCGTTCCGGTCTCACGTAACCAGAAGTCTCTTCAAAAGTCTACTATGATTCCTTCTGTCAGTTGGAGAGTAGTATTTCATTACCCAGGTTAATCTATCTCGAGTCATTCTATTTACATGTTGTATCCATCTCCTCTTGTATTCCAGTAATTTGTCCAAAATTGGTGTTTTTTTAAACTCTTTTGCAACTTGTGCATTTGTTTTGTAATCTGTTCAAGTATATCCTGCTGTTCTTCTCATGTATTTCATCTCTGCTGCTGTTATTCTTTTGGCGTCACTTGCTTTAATAGTCCAAATTTCCCTGCCATGTAACAAGATTGGAAGGGCTAAAATGTATTGTACAGTTTTATTCTTGTTTTCAAGGTTATTTATTGTCTAAACACATTGATGTTAATGTGTAATGCCATTTTCTTTAATTCACTTAAGTCTTTATTGTTTTAAGTTGTTGAATGTGTTGTATTTTAGCGGTGCATAATTAAGTGCTACAAGAACTGTTGTTATATATATATATTTATTATGTTCCTGTCATTGAGAGTTAGAGCGATAAATGCTGTATTTAAAAGTCTTGATATATTGTCACGTAATTCGTGCCCACAGTGTGCTGTTCCTTTTTAGAACAGACTCTAATATTTGCAGCTTTTATACTGATTTCGGAGAATCCGTGATACAGTATTTAACAATAAAACGTAGGTGGGACCATAATGTAATGGAGGGATTTTACTGATGTCATTTAAATGTGAAACCGGTATAGCCCACTTCCGCTTTATTTCTGGACAGTGTAGCCTGCTCTTGCAGAAGGCCAGCCAACCTGTGGCATATCATATAGTCACAAAGTGATTCTCCAGAGAACAAAACAACATTTTCCTTATTAGCCTCCAAACAGGATGACGAGCAAAATTAGGCTGTAAGTGTTACGAATTGGTGCAATTAATTACTTACATAAAACGTTTCATTCTCACGCAGGGGCATGGATATTTGTCTGTTGTAAATTTTGTGTTGTGAAAGGTAGAGGCTAGAGCGTTGGACTGATACCTTATCCATGGGAATCCTAACGAATGTGTGTGTGTGTGTGTCATTGAGAATGATCAAGAATAGCCATCTACACCTACAATGAGTAGGTTAAAGAGGCCGGAGTAAAATATAGTTAGATTCTCTCATAAAATTGATACCTGTGGAATGCAGGAAGCGTGTTTTCTTCGGTTAGGTAAGAATTTATTTAATCTTTCAGAACATTTATATATGAATGTATGTATGTCATACGGCGCTCAACGTAAACACCGTTTCTCTCTTCCCAAACAAAAGTAGACGGAAAAAGAGAGAGAGAGAGAGAGAGAAAGAAAAGTCATAAGTAGCGTTTAGAAGAATTTCTTACTTCACACAGCATGTGTAGCCTCATCAGTGTCGAGCCAACCGGTTCTATTCATGGCCAGCCGCTTAGTAGCCTATCCATGTCCGATCAATTTTGTTTCATGAAATATTCTGTTTTTCTCTTTACATCTGTTTTAGTACCAGTGCTCTGTCGTGATCAGTTTACTATTATTTTTGTTTTGTTGAACAGTAAGACTACAGCACACGCTTTAGAGAAGTTTTAGGCGACTTGTGTTTCTTTCGTTTCTCAGACTGCTGACATAAATATGAAACCGGAAGTTACTCGGACTGATCATTTCGACTCAGATTTTGTCAGTTATTTACATTCATCAATCAAATACTGGAGATGATTGCCAGTTTGCAAGTCATTATTAAATGCTTTCCATACAATCCTATCATTTTTATATACCAACATATGATTCCTAGCGAAACGTCACATTACGAAGGAATACATTTTATTTATACATAAAGTAACAGGTGCGGTGTTAAGAACACACATTTTTGTTTTTTGGTACGACAGCCCCCCCCAGTGGCCAGGGCCTCTTCATTCACGAGGTTTCTGGATCACACACAACGACGCACCACATTCGGTAGGATTCCTCTGGACGAGTGATCAGCTTGTCGCAGAGATCTGTCAACACACAACACTCACAACAGACAAACGTCCATGCCCCCGGTGGGATTCATACCCACCATCTCATCAGGCGTGCGGCTGCTGACACACGCCTTAGACCGCGCGGCAACAGGACCGGCAAGAACACATAATAGCTGCTAACACTATGGATACTATGGCCAGTGTCATGCTAAAAGTTTCCTGGTTAAAAGTCACTAGTATGTTCTTATTTACAGTGTGTATTTACAGGTATATAAACATTCAGTATCAAATTTTTCAATTCAGAAAGATCAAGTCATGTAAATGTGGTTAAAATTTAGAATTGTGTTCAAATGTCACATAGATATATAACTCTACAGGACACGTCAATACGCGACACAGGGTGCATAGAAAGTATTGAGAGTTACATGTCTGCGTGAAGTGGTAACATACTCCTTTTGTTCTTGTATTAAATTTTAAACACATGTACATGACTTGGCTGTTCTCTATTGAAAACTTTGATATTGGATGCCTATATACATGTAAATACACATTAAAAATAAGGTATATGTGATTTTTAACCAGCAAAGCGTCAATATCATACTGGTCACTATATTGTTATATTTGTAGGTGCTATTATGCGTTGCTTATATTGTGCATGTAAAACTGATGTATTAACATTACATATTCCTCCATAACGACTTCTCCCAGAGGATGGCAATTTATCGCTGAAACATGTAGAAGGGTGTATATTTATGTTTAACTTACAATTTTATACAATTGATGTGCATGTGTTGGTACACACAACGATTACAAGCACAATGCAGGAAATGAATAATGTTATTCAACTTGCCGATAATATTCATCAAAATGCAACCCTAGCTACCAAGGTCATCATGTTACCCTTCCAAAAGTACTTGTCTTTTGTTTCAGATCACTACGTCTATTGATGGAGGCTTTTTCGATGGAGGCTTTTTCGTACCAATATCCACAAAGCTTAAGGCCCAAACCGAATTAACATACTTTTCTGTGTAACCACCCAGGCTAATGAGAGTTGCTGGGGTCCTGGATAACTTCCATGCTCAAAACTGACATATCAGTTCATGTCACCCTCCCACCCCAACCCCCCCCCACCCACAGTCCACATTTCTTCTCATTCTTCAAGAGCTTACACCTAGATTATTCTGTTGATAGTTATCCAGATATTCAGAAGAAATCTTTGTTACGCCGTGTACAGGAAAGAAATTTCATGTAGTTAGGGAGAAAGCAGCGCCGATGTAACAAGTCATCTAAATGTTACCCATTAAAATTTTTGATAGCTAGCACTCAACCATAAACGTCTTTCGTATGAAAGAATCCTCCAAGGAAAGGTTTGGCTAATATCCAATAGCCATAAAGTGTGACGTCATTAGTATCCAACCAGTTTCTAATTTTTTTTTTATTTGCATTACATGCTAATTAAAATTGCAACATACCAGGCTACAGCTGCTCGGAAATTGCGTGATTTATGTTCGAACCAGTTTCAGTGCTTGAAGTAGGCTTGTTTCCTTGTGATAATTTATTCTTCTGGTTACAAAAGTGGTAAGTTCCAGTAAGAGACATTTCGCTTCTCTCCTATTTCTGGTCACGATATTGTATCCTAACACTCATTTTAAAACTGTCATCCCAACTGTGTATTTGTGTGTTACATGTCCCATCTTTCCATGCCGGTTTGAGAACACAGTTTTGTACGTCCTCTGCTTTTTTCCTGCATGCTGCATTCGTAACCCATTTGAACTCTCCAGTTAAGGGTCTTCCAAAGAAAACAAGAAAGCCCAAACCTCTTAACATGCTTGAAACATTAAATATCCCTTTCAGTTGCCGATGTATCCACATAAAAAATGTATGTTTGTACCAATAATTTATAGAGCTGTATGTTGCTGTGTTCTACAAATAGGTTTTTGTTGACATTGGGTGTCGCATCCTATTAATTTGTTTGTGTTTTTTTAATGACACTGCGCTACTAGCCCGAAGGTCGCGCTTTCCTTTCCCGATGGTGTCTTTGGAATTTGTCATTGACATTTTCCTTCCGGGCGTACCATGGCACTGGTGTCAGCTGAGTCTGTAACAAAACCATTACCAGAAATATTTTCTAGGGGAGGGGGGGTAAAGGCGGCCGGTGTTTAGGGCTGACCACCTTACCACCTGTATGTGCCGACTGTCTCGAAATCTGAGATCCTCAACCTCCTGGAACCCTCTGGGCCTGTAATAGGCCTATACAGGGCTTTCCGTATTGAATGCAGCCGTCATTAGTAAGGATTATGCTGTATAGTGTTGAATGACGGACATGTGAATAGCGAATTTCTAAATACATGGAGGATAGCGATGCATAATTTGAAGTATTATCCAGAAGGTTGCTGGAAGGACTGAGGAAATGCTGAGAAAGTGTAGCCAAGGACCTGAGGTTCCCGATTACGTAGTGTTTACAAACCTTACCGTTACCTTCAGCATTATCTCGTAGGCTACCGTGTAAATGATAGTCATCTGCCTGTAGAGTACATGTAGCGAAATTCAACATCCGTCCTTCGGACTTGTGTCACTGTTTTTTTAAACATCATACAATTTATTCGTCGCTTCATGGCAGTGATTTCCTGCACATCCGGTGTCAGCAGGTATAAGATATTCCTAGTGAGATAAGTCGAATGAAGAACTCCTGTATCCTAGTTAGATGAACATAGAGGTATTTTTCCTTCTGGAGTTTTTTTTTATGGCTTGGCCAAAGCCTCGTCATTGTCGAGGTATCGTGATCACACTCAGTAAGGACTCCCCTGGCAAGTGATCGGCCTTTCGCAGAGACCCCTGTGTGACAACACACAACACTCACAAGAGACAGACATCCATACCTTCGACGAGATTAGATCCCCCAGTCATGGTAAACGAGGGGCAGGAGACCCACACCTAAGACCGAGCGACCAATGGGATCGTCCGTCTGGCGATATTCAAATTATAGCGTGTAGCTTGTACCGAGTTAGATTACATTCCTTTCAAATACATTGGCAAAATGATTGTTTTATGCGCTAACAAATGACGTGAATGTGTAAGTATTTGTAAGTATGTTATAAATCTAATCGCTAAAATTCCCTAGCAAATGTCTTGTCTCTTCTCATTGTGTGTCGCACTTTGTACCGAACAGTAATAGCGTAAAATGGTAAGGTCAATAATGAAGTGGACAGGACAGGGAGAGGAAGGCTTTATAGAACAGGTTTTATGTCGTCATGCAGTTCAGTTGCCATTAAAATAGCCCTTCCAGATATATAAAAGTGTAATTACACCTACAATTTCTTGTTAAAACACAAGAGTTGACATTAGATGCTCGAGTAATCGCTACGAAATACTACAAGATGCCCTCTACAAACCATTTTTACAAATTAGAAGAATGGCTGTAGACAACTGATTGGTGTGATGTACACATTGAGCGATGTGAAAACGTCATACTTACCTTAAATTTTATGTTTCGCGTTAGATACTTACATACATACTTATTTACATACATACCTACCTACTTACTTATTACATACTTATTTACATACATACCTACTTACTTACTTATTACATACTTATTTACTTACATACTTATTTACATACATACCTACTTACTTACTTATTACATACTTATTTACATACATACCTACTTACTTACTTATTACATACTTACTTACATACTTATTTACTTACATACTTATTTACATACATACCTACTTACTTACTTATTACATACTTATTTACATACA
>Ga0131853_10004717_pt1 | contig 24452 bp, 21 predicted proteins | sample TergutLab28metaG_FD_92764 | JGI IMG/M metagenome (GOLD analysis project Ga0131853, IMG submission 92764) | Labiotermes labralis P1 segment gut microbial communities from Petit-Saut dam, French Guiana - Lab288 P1 (version 2) (version 2) | ecosystem: Host-associated > Arthropoda: Insects >...
GAGAACTGTTAGTTTATGGCTCTTTCCCTGTGTCCTTAGCCAGTGGAAATACAAATTAAATAGCAGTATTTTGGTGAACTTGCGATTTTACTATTGACAAGGGCACTACATAAGAGGAGGTGTAAAAGTTTATCAAAAACTGTAGGCAATTGCGAGATTCAGAAAGCGACCTCATTAAAGCTGAATTTTCTTTAAAAGGCGGTAGTTTTGACACCAAATGCGTGTCAAATGTGGCATGAAATTCGGATTTTGCTCAAAATGCTATGATTGACATTCATTTCGAGTCAAAAATACCACTAACAATAGCTTTTTGAAAAAGATGGTCATTTTCTAAATCGCGAGAAGTTTTTGGTAGTTGCCTATTTATGAAAAATTGATATAAAAGGAGGATTAATATGGTACGACACGTTTCTCTATAACTAGTAGTAACAAACTAGGAAATGAGAGAGCTTGTCTTTGACGAGTGATAACTGATTATCTGATGAATTCAAATGCGGGCAGTCATGTTTGCCCAAAGGGATTAACTTGATACTCCTACGTGCATTAAGTTATAACAGGAGCAAGATGTACGAAGTTAGGTGAAGTCGGCTGAGAGAACACCCAAACAAGTTAAGTTGTGGAAATGCGAGCTAGAGGTAGCCGAGTGTTTGATAGGCCGGAGTGCTAAGGAATAGTCCATTTACGGACGACGATTCCTAGAAGATATCTATGATGAGTATGTGCATTAAGTACTGACAAACTTCTGAATTTAAGCGTCTAAAAATCTTGCATATTGAAAAGTATGAGCTGTTTATGCAATTGCAATGTGAATTGTGTGACAGTGTTGGCTATCGAAGAGTAAGAATCGTATTTATGAAATTCGACATATCCGATGATGAGGGTATAGAGTTAACAGGCGTATAGGAAGCATCTAAGGGTATGGATGCAAAGCTAAGATAATCGGAACGTGGAAAGCGGGAAACTACTCCTATTTGGTTAGGAACGACTGTTATCGGGTAGGTGTTTATAATGGATGGTAATGGGGGTGATTCATAACCAGAAATGACTTTATTTCCGTGAGAGTAGGGGCATGATACCTGTGAAGCGTGTAATGAACGCGGAGGGAAGGCCCCAAGTCTTGTTTTGCGAAAACTGAGATTGATTTTGCTACTAGGACATAATTAATTTGAGTTTTTGAAAGAGCAAGATGGAAAGCCGTGTGCGGTGAAAGTCGCATGCACGGTTTGGAGAAGGGGAAAAGATGGCGATCGTCTCAAAATCTTACCTATTTCTATAACGAGTATTTCCGGAAGGAATTTACAAAGAAAAAGGCACTTAACTTAGTGCTGATATTTGCAATACTATTCACATCGGTTTGGCAAGCACCCTTTGCCCGGAGTGGCGAGACGTACGACTTGACCGATCCCGATTATTTGTCTGCTGAGTATTTGGGCGATGAATATGAATACGATGATGAAGCGTATGGGGGAGCTGGGTATTTGTTGGATGGAGAATATTCGACAAATACTGAGTATGATTTTGGGGATATGGATATAGAGCTTCCGATGGAGGTTTATCTGACAGAACCAGAGCCGACTGATTACGAGGGTGGGGATTTGGATGGTGAAGGGTTTGTTGGTTGGGGTTATCCAGAGGATAAGTATCCGACTGAGGGTGAGGACTATGATGAGTTGGACTTGCCTGAGGATGGGTATGTGGGGATAGAGCCATTAATGACATTCGTATATAATGTTATATTTACACCAAATATTGAGAGAGTACTCAATTTTATTACTCAGGATATTTTCGTAAGTAATCCAGAATTAGTTTATTTCAGGCATCAGGTTTCTCATGTTAATCCTGATGAGTCAATGCACCTTGGTCTCCATCAGTTTACTCTTAGAGAGGGGTTGAGTATTAGCCATAATGACATGTTGTTTCCATTTAGAGAAAGTCATTACATTAATCTTGCTGATTTTTCAGATCCTCTTGCAGTTCCTCGTGGAAATGAAGGATTTTATACCTTGGGACTAAGAGCATTTGCAAGTGTACGACCTGGTGAAATTCCCCCAGATGGTGCCACACATAATCGTGGAGAAGTTTTTATAAACTTTCAAGAAACAGCATCATTTGTAGAAATTAGAAAGGATGGGGTGCAAGAACAGTATCGAGAAGGTGCATGTGATCATCGACGATCTGGTCTATGTGATATTCCTGGAAGGTTTAGTCAAACTGAATTAATGAACCCCAATACATTTGTTCTCAATCCTACTGAAATAAGAGTGGGTCGCCCTACATGGGATACGCTGGGAGAATATGTGAATGAATGGGAGATTAAAAGAGTACTTGAAAACGGAGAACTTGCTCCTACTGGTATAACTGGAACTGGAACTGATCCTATTGATGTCACTGGGCTTAACCTCGCTCCTGGGCACTATGTTATAGTTAATACAGTAACAGAGCTTACTCCAATTATTCCAGAAGCTATGGGGGTTATGCCAGGAACACGTTTTCCAGGACATCCAGAATCACCTTATCCATATACTTTTATCGAAGTAGCTCATGGTGCATTTGAAATCCTAGAATCGCATGTTAATGTATTTCACATTGATGAATATGGTCAACCATTGTTAAATTTAGACGGTGAACTACTAAGAGGAACAATCTTAAATAATGAATCACCTGTATTGACTAACCGAATAGTTAGAAGTGCAGAGGATTTTGCTTTTCATGAAGGTATTAGAATATCTACTGGTATTCCAGCTAGGGATTTCTACAGAGCTAAAGCTATTAATCCATCTGATATTGCGCCATTTTATGTACTTGATCGTATAGCTTCAAGCGCAACCGATCTTCCAGAAGGGTTTACGATTGATAATGAAGGTGTAATAACAAATAATACAAGTGGCTATCATGCGGAAACAGATTTGAACATTGTTTTTATCTACCGTAGAGTTCCAGAATTGTCAATAAGGAAAGTAGTTAATGATGTTGATGTATATAATGCTGAGGTAGGCGATAGTTTAACATACACGATTACAGTAACAAATCATAGTCCATTTAGTGTCTTCAGTTATCGAGTCATTGATGATATGAGTGAATTGGTGGATTCAGGATTTATTGCACCAATTGATGGTGTAGATGTAACTGTAGATAGCATTCATGTTCCGGTATCAGTAACAACGGCTGGTAATATATTAGAGGTATTGTTTGGCGAGTTAGAAGGCGGAGAAGTAGTGGAAATCTCTTTTGATACTACGGTAGAGCTTCCTGCAGCTGGAGAATCATTTGTCAATACTGCTATTTTAAGAGCTCCTGATGGTGGGGAACAGGATGATGCTGCTGAAGTTGATGTAACTGAACCAGATGATCCAACTTTAGAAAAATCAGCTGATGTTGAGATTCAATATGTGGATGAAGAGATTGTTTATACACTAACAGTTTATAATCCAAATAGGTTTTCACTTCGTGATTTTGTTGTAGTGGATCGAATTAGGACAGACTTAATAGAGCTTGTTGGTGATATTGATGGAGTTATAGTTGAGGTTGAGAATGCTAATGGTGATCGTGTACCTGTTTTGGTAGATAGAATTGAGTTTAATCCTATTACTGATCCTAATGCCTCCGAGAATCATGAATATAGTGAATTACGTGTGTATTTAGCGGATTTAGTATCAGGAAATACTTATGTCTCATTTACAGCTATTGTTTTATCACGAGCAGCAGCAGTGGGGCAGATTCCGAATATAGCAATTCTTTATGGGCCAGAAGATGAAGATGGTAATCGCGAAGAATTTGATCGAGACGATGAGCTTGTCCTAGTTCCTCGATTAGGTATAACAAAGCAAATCAATGGACGGGATGATGTCGTTACTGCGCAAGTAGATGATGTGTTAAGATACACAATCGTTGTTACAAACTATAGTAGTTTCCCAGTCCTTAATCATAGAGTTATTGATGATTTGAATTTACATAACCTGTTAACTTATCTCAACATTGATGAGGATAGTCTTGTAGTTGATCATCCTAATGGAGCAGTTACAATTTCAAATGGAATCATAACAGCTGATTTTAGCCAATTAGGAGCTGGAGAGTCTGCGATGATAAGCTTTAATGCTACTGTGCGACAAGCAGCAGCAGTAATAATGCGTTAATCAATGTTGCTACGCTATATGGCCCTGAACGTCCTGTGATGGGTGATGATGGACAACCTGTGATGGGTGATGATGGAAATCCAATTGTTTACCGCCGTGAGATTGGTTATGATGATGCTGAATTTCAAGTTCCAGATGTATCTCTTAGAAAGTTAATCAATGGAGAAGCTGATGATGCTATTACTGTTAATGTTGGTGAGCTCGTAACTTACACTATTAAGGTAACGAATGATAGCCCATTTGCAATTTCTAACTATCGAGTGATTGATGATATGACTCATTTGTCAGACTATCTTCACATATATGCAAATACTGTGCAAGTAAATCGCCCAAATGTAACAGCAGTTATTACAGGTGATGTTTTAACAGCAAACATTCAGCAATTACCTGCTGGAGAAACTGTAACAATTACTTTTAATGCACGTGTATTGGTGCCAGCTGCTGGTAGTTTCCATATTAATACAGCCACTTTGTACTTTATTGATGAAACTGGTGGTCGTGAAGTAGTTGATCGCGATACAGCTACTTTCCAAGTGCCAGAGTTAGAAATTGAGAAATTAGTCAATGGCGGAGATTCAGTACTTGCTTATGTTGGCGATACATTAACTTATACGATTACAGTAAGAAATGTTAGTGAATTTGATGCAGCTAATTATCAAGTCATTGATGATATGATGCGATTATCAAACTACCTTTCGGTGAACGTAGCTAGTATCGCTGTAAGTAATGCGAATGCATCAGCTACATTTATTAATGGTGTTTTAACAGCAAACATTCACCAATTACTTGCTGGAGAAGCTGTAACCATTACATTTACTGCAACTGTGTTAGAAGCAGCAGTAAATGCATCTCATAGGAATGTTGCTACACTATATGGGCCACCAATACTGGGTGAGCGTCCTGTGATTGACGATGATGATGCGATTGTTCGGGTTCCAGATGTATCAATTGAAAAGTTAGTTAATGGAGTAGATTTAACATTTGCTCATGTAGGTGATACATTAACTTACACGATTACTGTGACGAATCATAGTCCATTTAATGTGTTAGGTTATCAAGTTACAGACGATCTTACTCATTTATTAGACTATATTTCAGTTAATGCGAATAGCATCACAGTAACTAGTCGATATGATGCGACCTATGAATTTGTCGATGGTGTTCTTACTGTTACATTCCCTGAGCTTGGTGGAAATGAAGTAGCTACTATCACATTTACCGCAACTGTCTTAGAAGCAGCAGCAGGAGAAACATTTGTCAATACAGCTGTTTTAACTGGGCCAGGTGGTGAAAGGGAAGATGACTCGACTACTTATGTTCCAGACTTATCAATCGAAAAGTTAGTTAATGATGAAGATAACATCACTGCTGAGGTAGGCGACGAGTTAACTTATACGATTACTGTGACAAATCACAGTGCGTTTACGGTTTCTAACTACCAAGTTATCGATAACCTTAGTCACTTGTTAAACTTTATTGCGATTAATACTGACAGTCTTACAGTAGAGAGTAATCATCCTGCAACTTATGCATTTAACAATGGTGTTCTTATTGTTACTTTCTCGGAGCTAGATGAGGATGAAGTTGTAATGATTACGTTCACAGCGACTGTTTTGCCGGCAGCGGCAGGCAGAGTGCTTGAAAATATTGCGACATTATATGGCCCACCAGGCGATGGCGGGGATCGTCCACCAGTAGATGATGATGATGCAGATGTTGAAGTGCCTCGTGCTTTGCAGCCATCAATTGAGAAATCAGCTGATGTAACGACACAAGTTGTTGGTGGAGAGATTGAATATACCTTAACTGTTAATAACCGAAATGACTTTGATCTTGAGGATTTCCTTGTTGTTGATAACTTGAATACTAGCTTAGTAAGCTTTGTGCCAGGTTCAGTACAAGTCAATGGTGTTGATGCGCCTTATACATTTGTTAATGGACAGTTACGCGTGTATTTGCCAGTATTAGCGCCAGGTGAAACAGTAATTACATTCAGAGTTGTTGTTTTACCAGCAGCGGCAGGGCGTGAGATTCCAAATGTTGCTGATCTGTACGGACCTCCTGGAGATGATGGCGAGCGTCCACCTATTGATGATGATGATGAAATAGTGCGAATCCCATCAGTAACATTAGATAAGCAAGTTAATGGTGAAGATTCAATCGTTGCGCGTGTAGGAGATACGTTAACTTACACGATTACTGTAACAAATCATAGTACATTCTATGTGCTTGATTACCAAGTTGTCGATGATCTTAGACACTTGTTAGGTTTCATTTCGATTAATGTTGATAGCATTACAGTAGAAAGTAATCACCCTGCACCATATACATTCGATAATGGTGTGCTAACTGTTACTTTCTCAAGACTTGATGCCGCAGAAGTTGCTACGATTACGTTCACAGCTGTTGTGTTAGAGGCAGCATCAGGTGAAACATTTAGAAACAATGCGATTCTTTATGGTCCACCAGGTGAGGATGGCGAACGTCCACCGGTTGATGATGATTATGCTGAGGTTGAGGTAGAGCCTGGAGTGCCAGATCCAACAGAGCCTACTCGCCCAACGGAACCACTACCAACGGATCCGACGGAGCCACCAACAGCAGCACCAGAACCGACAGAAGCGTCAACGACTTGTCCTGATTGCCCACCAGAACAAGTTGTGCCAACACAAGTGTCTCCAAGATTACCGCAAACGAGTGCTGCTGTCTTTAGTGCAGATGTGTTTGGATTAGGTTCAATTGGGGTTGGAGCTACGGTAGGACTTGTTAAGAGAAGGGTTAAAGCTAAAGGAGAGTAATTTTCTTAAGCGAAAGACTAGATGAACAATACGTTTGTCTAGTTTTTTTTTTGCTTTTCCTGTATAATGGACAAAGTAAAAGTAAGATTTGGAGTGTGGGTGGTTAGATGCAGCGTTATTTTATCAAAAGTGATCAGTTAAGAGATGATCAAGCGATGATTACGGGTGATGATGTTCATCATATTGCGAATGTGATGCGTATGAGTGTTGGTGATCCTATCATCATTTGTTGTGATCGAAAAAGTTATTTGACCGAGGTGGTTGAAATAAACAAAGCTGGGGTTCGGGTTCGGATTGTTGAAACAAAAGCAGAAGATGTAGAATTACCCGTTTTGGTGACGATTGCCCAAGGAATGATGAAGGGGGACAAATTTGATCTCGTGATTCAGAAAGTAACAGAATGTGGTGCGAGTAATATTATACCGATAGCGATGAAACGATCTGTAGCGAAACTTGATGAGAAGAAAGCAGCGAGAAAAATAGATCGGTGGCAAAGGATTGCAATGGAGGCGGCACGTCAGTCTCATCGTCAAGTTGTACCAGTCGTCAAAAATGTTTTGGATACGAAAGGTCTTGTTCAATTGGCAGCAGAGTTTGATGTTTGTCTGTTTGCTTATGAGGCGCATGATGAGGCGGCAAGACACAAATTGGCTGATGTTGTTCAGAAGTTGGCGCGGGGGATGCGTGTGCTTGTTTTGATTGGGCCAGAGGGTGGGATTGATGAGACGGAAGTGGCGCTTTTGACGAAGGCAGGCTTTAGGGCGGTTGGTTTGGGACCGAGAATTTTGCGGACAGAAACGGCGCCTATTTATGTGATGTCAGTGTTGTCTTATGGATTGGAAATAGAAAGAAGGATTTGAAATGTTGAATCAGATAGCAGTGTGGGTAATGGATGTTGCCTTAATTTTATTTGCCGTTTTTAAGGTGAATCGTGGCGTGAATAAGCGTCCTAGCCGTTCTTACGATCAGTTGTTGTTTAATAGTTATCAGTTTACTTTGTATTATTCGAAAGGAAGCCTCTTTGGACAGCTGTTTTTCTGGCTGATTTTTAGTGCTGTTTTTGTGTTGATTAACTATTCAGCCTTTAATGCTTTTTTATTGTTGTCAGTGCCTTTAATTTTTTGGCATTTCTTTTTGACAATTAGGCGGTTTTTGTGGAAATTTGAAGTCGATGGTCATAGTGCTTTTATTCGAACAGGATTGATTAAGCGGCATTTTTTATTAACAGATGTGACTGAAATGGCTGCGACCAATGCGCGATTTTTAGGGATTGATTCTGGGTTTATTTCTCATATTAATCTCTATAATGGTAGAAGGCGACTTGCTAAAGTACCAGCACATGTGATGAATTATCAGTCGTTACTGAATGTTTTAATGCAAATAAGCACATCTGGTGTGGAGGATTTAATTGATGAGTTTAACCAGCCTGTGACGCATATGGCGACGAGCAAACCGACCTGGTTGGAAAGAAAATGGCGGCAATGGCTTACACAAAACCAACTGTCTCAGGATGTTTCGCAAGATGGATTGAAGTTTGCATTCTTGTTTCTTATTACCTTTTTTGTTGCCGCCTTTTTGCTCTTAGGACCGATTTTTCTAGATGGTCTTATTTCGAGAAATGCTTATAGTGCGCGGGAGGTTTTAATCGGTTTTGTGATTTGGTTAAGTATTTGGACATTGGGAATTTTTGCCTCTCGAACTGTCTTTTTGGAAGGGGGTCTGTTTTTAATTCAAGTTAGGAAACAAAAAGGCCGAAACATTATTCTACCAATGATTTTTTTGTTACTCACGGTCTTTGTGACGCGTCTAGGAATGGATGTAGTTTTGTTTCATATGGATAATGCCCATTTTAATGATATTGGTGCTGCTGTTGCGGATTTGCGTGCGATAGAAGCGGATGAACTTGAGGAGCGGGTGCTTAATATTTCACTGGATAGCGCCAATGAGCGAATGAGGTCTTTGTCTCCTGATGGCGAATTTGAGGTGGTTTACCGGATGTGGTTTAGTGCGGATTGGCAGTTATATTTTAATTTCCCAAGGGAGCATCGCCCTGCTGATTTGAGAGCACAGATGATAGAGAACGAGTTAGAGATCGGCTTTCGAGCTGTTAATCGTGGGCAGATTCGTGTTAAATATACGCCGAATATGCATATGATTACAGCTGTAGAGTTTGTTGAACCGATCGCACTGGCTGAAATACCACCGCCAGTCTGGCATCAAGATGAATTCTTTTTGCTTAATATTGAGCAGAACATTCGGTATCCAAGAGTCGCGATGGAAGAGTTTTTGCGAACAAGTCCGCATATGGATGAGGCGATGGTGAATCATTATTTGACTCTTTTCACAAATAATGTGGCTGATTACATTGAGCGAGAAGTTTTTACAGAGGATTGGTTTAGTTTTATTGAGATGGAAAGTAACCAAGTTATTTTAGATTTTCAAGTTCCAGCTGACGAGTCTGGTGCGTATTATCAGCCTGTGCGGGCAACAGTCATTTTCGAATGGGATGATCCGGTTGCTTTTCAGATGGAAAATGAGGAAGAGAATCAAGCTGCTGTGTTAGAACATTTAGCGCGCGAGCAGCAAGGCCGTGAATTTCGAGCAGTTACGCCGATTTATGCGGGAGATTCGAGCATGCCTTTTGCATTTTACGATATTAATAACCCTGATGATGTGATTTGGCTTTGGTTACATGTGACTGGTGCAGGTGAGTTACGCGTTTGGGCGTCAGAATGGAACAGAGAATAGAGAGGTATGAATGGAATGTTGAATCAAATTGCAGTTTGGACCATGGATATTGCCTTATTGGCACACGGGTTGGGCTTGACTTGATGTTAATTCATGGTGAAAATGCTCGGTTTGCTCATCTTGAAGAAGCGGTTTTAGATTTGCAAGCCATAGATTCAGATGAGCTGGATGAGCAACTTTTTAGTTTGCCACTAGAAAACATGATGTACGCCAGACGGGCATTATTTCCTGAAGGTATACCATTGGTTTATCGTTTGCGTTTCCCAGCGCGAGAAACGTATTTCAATTTCACAAGGGAGTATGATCCAGTTGGTTTGCGTTTAGAATTACTTGAAAGAGAAGCAGAAGCAGGATTTTCCGCCACGAATGCTGGGGAAATACTTCTGAGATTTACACCAAATATGCGTTTGGTTGTTGAAGTGGAGTTTGTAGAGCTTAGGCCCGTGCCAGTTGATGACTAATTTTCCAGTGCGTGAATTTAAGGTTTTGGATGACGGTGAGTTTGAGCATTGAGTGGAACAGAGATTAGAAAGGTGATTTTGGAAATGAATAAAAGCGTAGCATTTCACACTTTAGGGTGTAAGGTGAATTATTATGAAACGGAAGCTGTATGGGAGTTGTTTGCGGCTGCTGGGTACGATCGGGTTGAGTTTAAAGATGAAGCTGATGTTTATGTGATCAACAGTTGCACGGTGACCAATGGCGGTGATAAGAAAAGTCGTCAGATGATTCGGCGTGCTATTCGGAAGAATCCAGAGGCAGTTGTGTGTGTAATGGGTTGTATGGCTCAAACTCAGGCTGCAGAAGTGGCGGCAATTCCAGGTGTGGATATTGTGATTGGAACAAGCGGTCGCGATCAATTAGTAACTTTTGTAGAGCAGTTCTTAAAATCGCGTCAACCCATTAATATCGTTGGCGATATTGCCAAAGAGTGTGAATTCGAATCGTTAACCGTTTCAAAATTTGAAAATCGTAAACGCGGAGTCCTTAAGATTCAGGATGGGTGCAATAATTTCTGTACTTTCTGCATCATCCCTTGGGCGCGTGGTCGCCTCCGCTCTGAAAAACCCGAAACAGTCATTGCTAAGGCAAAAGAACTAGTTGCAAATGGACATGTTGAAATCGTCTTAACAGGGATTCACACTGGCGCATATGGTGAAGATTTTGCCGACTATTCATTCGCTGATTTACTTGCTGAATTAGTAAAGATTGACGGCTTAACGCGTCTTCGCATTTCATCAATAGAAGCAACAGAATTAACAGAGGAAGTTCTTTCTGTTTTGGCATCATCTGAAAAAGTTGCAAAACATCTTCATATTCCAATTCAAAGCGGATCAGATCCGATTTTAAAAGCAATGAATCGTAAATACACGCTTGCAGAATTTGAAGCTCATATCGAGCAAATTCGAAAAGCTTTGCCAGATGTTTCAATTACAACAGATATCATCATCGGATTCCCTGGTGAGACGGAGGAAAACTTTTTGGAAAGTGTTGAGACGGTAAAAAGAATTGGCTTTGCGGAGCTGCATGTGTTTCCTTATTCTAGGCGAAATGGAACGAAGGCGGCGACGATGCCTGATCATGTGCCAGAAATAACGAAGACCATGCGTGTGAATGCGATGCTTGCGGTGAATGAGCAGCTGGCTATGGCGTATGCCTCTAAATTTGAAGGGGAAACTTTTGAGGTGATTGTTGAGCGGGTTAAGGATGGTTATGGGATGGGGCATGCTAGTAATTATTTGAATGTTAAGTTTCCTGTGGGTGATGCGTTTGATGCAAGTGCTGTGAATGTGAAAGTGACAAAAGCAAGTTATCCTATGTGTGAGGGAGAAATTGTTTGAATTTAACCAAAAAGGAGGCGTGTCACTGTGGAAAATTTAGTTTTTGTTACTGGCAATAGAGGTAAAATGCTTGATGCGAAAAACCAGTTCAGTGCATTTGAAGTAAATTTGGACTGGTTCGAATATGATGGCAAGGAACCAAATGTAAATGATATCGAGTATATTTCAAAATTCAAGGCAAATCAAGCTTATAGACTAACAGGGAAGCCTTGCTTTGTAATAGACACTGGGTTTTATATTGAAAATTATCCTGGTGAGCCAGGTTTTCCTGGTGCTTTTGTTAGACGTGCGATAGTTAATCAAGGTGTTTCAGATTTATTAGAAAAAATGCAGGGCATTGTGAATCGACATTGTCAGTTTATAGATTGTTTAACTTATTACGATGGCATCCAATTTAAAACTTTTTTCGGTGTAAGCCATGGTAGCTTATCCTATGAGAAAAAAGGAAGATCAAATGTAAGAGCAAAGTCAGATTTATGGTATGTCTATATTCCTAATAACCATGACAAAACACTTGCAGAAATGACAGATGAAGAAAGAGATAATCGAGAAGATGGGCATACTTGTGCGATAAAAGAATTTTTGAAATGGTATACAAAGAATGGTGCAGAACGAAATGGAGTAGCTCGGTATGAAGATTAAAATGGGTACGATTCCGGCATCAGCTTATCCTGATTATCAATTGGATGTGATGTTTGATGGTTATAAGTGGGACATGCAGGCTGGGGATCAGAGTACGATTAGTGATCGGGTTGTGCTCCTTGATGAAAAAGAGATGGATTTTTTGAAGGCATCGGCAGTGGCGCTTTATCATGAAACGATCCAGATGGAGCTGGCTTTGAAAAAACGGCCAGATTTGGTTGTGGAAATGGGGATTTCTCAAGAGATGGCTGATGCACTTTGCGATTGTGACTATGAGCCTAAGGAACATGTGCGCTTTATGCGGTTTGATTTTCACCCAACAACTGAAGGATGGCAGATTTCAGAAGTGAATAGTGATGTGCCGGCAGGTTATCCTGAGGCATCGATTTTGCCGAAATTGGCTCAGAAATATTTCCCTGATTTTTGGCAGTGTGGTGATTTTAGCGACGTGTTTATGAGAAGGTTGAAGCAACTGATATTACCAGCTTCAACCATTGCTTATTTGCATGATACCCATACGGTGGAAGATTATCAAATTCTCCATTTTATTGGGGATCTGATGGAGAAGGATGGTTATGATTCTGTCTATTTGGATCCGTCCCATTTGAAATGGGAAAATGGCTTGGCGGATGGTGTTGGGGCGATTATGCGGTATTATCCTGTTGAATGGTTGGAATTTGCAAAGGATGTGGATTGGCGAGGTTTTGTTAATTCCAAAACACCATCATGTAATCATCCCATTGCTTTGTTAACCCAATCAAAAAGATTGCCGCTTGTGTGGGATGACCTTGATGTAGAGGTGCCGATGTGGAAACAGCTATTGCCTGAAACGATAGATGTGTCTTCTTGTATGGACAACGAAAGCTTTATTTTAAAGCCGGCCTTTGGCAGAGTGGGGGAGGGCATCAATATTCCTGGCACCATGTCTGCAATTGAGGATGCTGATATCAAGCAGGCGGCATGGACTTGCCCTGAGCAATGGGTTGCACAAAAAATGTTTGAAGGTGTTGCTGTTGCTGGTTTGCATTTGAACTTAGGTGTGTTTGTGATAGATGGGGAATTTGCAGGTCTCTACGCTAGGGGAGCAACAAAGGCGCGGATTGATGGGGATGCCAGCGAGATGCCTGTGTTAGTTGGGGAAGTGAAGAATAATGAATTGTAGGAAAGAGGTAAGGATAATGAAAAAATTTGGATTAGTTTTAGGAATGTTTATTGTTATGTTTGGTTTGGTAGCTTGTGGTGAGTCTGTAGAGGAATTGCGAGGGATGATTGAAGATAGTGTAATTGGTAATTTGAGAGATGAAAATGCACCAGTAGGCCTTGGATTGGTATCCATTCATCAAAACTGGGAAGCGTTTGATGATAGTGTAGATTGGGATGCATTTGATTTTGATGATCCAGCAGCAATGCCGAATATCCCCACGGCAACACCTGAACAAATGCGTGAAATCGGACAACTTCCTTATGTTGAAATATTTGAGTATTATTTAACCATATATGCAGAAAGTCACGCATTTGATTACAGCTATAGTCCCGGTTGGGGAAGTTTTCCAGTTCCTGAAGGTGAGACATCTTGGTTAAGTTTACGTGGAACAACCACAGCAGAGTTAGTTTTTATGGAAAAAAATATGATCGAGCTAATTAGTGGTCGTAGTTTTACAGAGTCAGAGATAGCCCACTATTCAGAACTTAATCCTGCCATTATTCCTTCAGGACTTGCAGAAGCCAATGGTTTAACTGTTGGGTCAACCTTTACAGTCGACGTAATCGTGAGATATTCAGAACCATTTGATGATACACCGATGTGGGAATGGTGGCAAAGTGAAGAGAGCATTTATGAAGAAAGAAGCTTTTCTTTTGAAGTGGTCGGTATTTTTGACATGTTCGTTGAGGATCCATTTGTAGCCACTGAGTCTGAACCGTGGGGAGCTTGGGGAATCGAAAACCAAATTTATTTAGAAGTGGGAATGATTCATATTCCATATGTGGTTGCTGAAAAAATCTTTAACTATGAAATGGACGCTTTCAATCGGATGATGCTAAGCTTAGGAGATGATATGCCAGCTTGGTTTGTTCCATCTGAGGATACCAAACCGCTAATAGAAAGCTTGTTGATTTTAAGCGAGCCAGCTGATTTTAATGCTTTTAGACAGGCAGCGATGGAAATTTTACCTGAATTTTGGACGATTGAAGATATTTCAGATTTAATTTCAAATTGATAACGAATATGTCCACAAATACTTTAATGCGATCATGTACTGATATTTTCGCAAATTGTTTAAAAAGCGAGAGGAGCTAGTTCAAAATGGAAAATAAAGAATTGTATCGCATTTGGATTCCTGATGTGACGGGACGTTGGTCGAAATTTGGAAAGCCAGCCTTATTTGTTAGTGGAGGAGATGCTTTTGCGTTTTCAAATGACAAGATAACGACCCGTGATGCACCTTTTCACATCAAGCAGTTGGATCATGAAAAAACGATGATCATTGTGGATTTACCAGGTGCAAGTAGTGTTGAGAACGGATTGAGGTTAGCTCAAATTGGTTACCGCCCTGTTCCATTATATAATGGGATTCATGAATCTAAGACTGGCGGTTTGATGTCGGTTGTTGATAATGGTCCAATTGTAGATGCGTTAGTAACTGGCGCGAACTTGTTGAAAGAATTGGAGATTAGTGATAAGGCTGGGCCTGCATTTTTACTAGATTATAACCGTGATAAGGAAGTTGCGACAACCTCAGGTGTTTATGACAATAGATGGAGTGTCGATTTTGAAGATATGCCAGCTGCTAGTTATTTGAAGTTGAATGGGATCAGCCGAGTGGTTTTATGGACGGAAGAAGTGATGCGACCAGATTTGTTGCCGATTGTAGATAGTTATCGTGATGCAGGAATTGAAATGATGACTTATTTTAAGGGTGAATTTAGTACGCAAGGAGATGCTTTTAGTCGCTCGGCAAAGGTTGTATCAACAAAAATGCAGGATAAAGTGCGCAAATTCGAAAATGCACGTTTTGGTTTGTTGTTAATTACCATCATTGCGTTTGTTCATTTGTTTTTTATGTTCTTTGTGATGGATGCGCCACTGCTTTATACGGCACCGAGTTTGATGTGGATGACTTATTTGTGGGTTAGCTATAATGTGGCAAACTTTTTGGCTGTTGTATTTCCAGTTATTTATTTGATTTTATATTTGAAGTCTGAGAAGAAACGTCATTTTATGTTGATTGCTTTGGGCTTCTTTGGAATTGATGTGTTCATCTTTTACATTTATGCTTTTTTCATCTATGGCGTTAGTGATTTTACAGAGGGTTATATGTATTATGGGTTGCTTGCTTTTGTGCCGCCACTTATTTTGCTTGCTGCTTTGATTTTAGGTGCAAAGATGTGGCATGAATTAAAAGATGTCAGTGATGCGACTTATTTGACTTATCTTGATCAGTTGGATGGGACAACTAGTCGTGGTTCATTGCGTGGTGGACATGGTCAGAGAAGGAGAAGGAGGTATCGTGGTTATCGAGATTCAGGAGGGAGCTATCGAGGTTATAGTGGTTACGGCGGAACAGGTAGTGGTGGCTATAAAGGCAATGGTTACAAAGGTTCTGGTGGTGGCTACGGTGGTTAGAAATGAAGCTTTGGTACTATGAAGAATGGTCAGAGGACGTTTTGTTTTCGATTAAGGCCAAAAAGATCGTCTATAGTGAACAATCCCGCTACCCACAGATTACACAAATTGAGCTGGTTGAGATTGATGAAGCAGTCGTTTTGGCAAGTCGAGCCTTTTTGCCTCAAACCGCTTCTAAATTAGATGATGAGCGCGTAAAATTATATTTTGAAGATCGTGTGAAATGGGTTCAACATCAGGCGAATGAAACATATGATTTAATCATTATAGATGCTAGAGATTCGGTTGGAAAAAATTAAAATTAGAAACTAAGTACTACAACACCAATATCCATCAAGGCGCATTCGCGTTACCGACTTATGTTACAAAACGGTTAAACCAAGAGGAGTTGTGAAAAATGGAAGTTATTAAAACATTAGAACAGTTTGAAACAGTAACAAACACTGGAAAAAATATCGTTGTCTTTTCAGCCAAGTGGTGTGGTGATTGCATTTTTATTAAACCTCATTTGCCAACCATTGTCGCTAATTTTCCCGAATGGCAGTTTTCTTTTGTCGACCGTGATGATTTAATCGCGCTTTGTAAGGATTTAGATATTTATGGGATTCCTTCATTTTTAGCATTTAGAGAAGGTGAGGTGGTTGGTCGTTTCGTGAGCAAAGATCGTAAAACACCGCCTGAGATTGAGCAATTTATTAGAGATTTAGGTTAAAAAAGTCATAAATGGAAATCGTTACAACCCGAAAAACAACGACTTCCGTTTTTTTTAGTCGATAAGACTAGTTTCACATGCCAAGATGTGTTATAATTTTCTCAAATCATTAAAATGAAGCAAGTGTTTTTATGGAGTGTTTAGGTATGAGTAAAAAGGATAAAAGGGAATCGGGTGTTTATGCAAGTTCGGCAGCTTCAAGTTTGAAATCAATTGCCAATAAATCTATTGAAGCGTATAGTAACAAGCGTCCTGAGGAAACAGAGGCTGACCAAAAAAGGAAGAATGCTGAGGCAGAGATGGCAGCTTCCTCTTTTCGCGCGCAACCTTTTGTTTCACCTATCTCAGGTCGTAAACAACCGAGTAGTTTGAGTGTTATGATTGGGCATGGTATTTATGATCAAGCTACTGGTAAAGTAACGGGGATGAATGAACCAGTGGTTCTCACTGAGGAGGCAATGAAAGCTGCAACATTTACCTTAACCTCTGACATTTCAAAAATATTAGCAAGTCATGCTGATGATGAGTTGCAGCAAACACCCATTCAAGGTCGACTTGTCTTCTCGACACTAGAAGGCGAATTTGAAATTAATGCGAACTTGGTGCGTGTTAAACTAGAAGACAGTGATGTTTATGCGCAATATGATCGAACGTTAGATGATGTTTTAAATGAGCAATTTGGTCGGTATAAAGGACCTAAGCCTTTCACTCGAATTATTGAAACAGAAGCGAATCATGAAAATGAAGCGGAAATTAGTAATGAGATAGAAGAAGAATCTACAACGCTTGAGATGCAAATAGAGTTGTCAGAATTTGAACAACCGATAGAAAATGTTGAGGCAGTAGCAAGTGAGGTTGTGGTGCAATCACCAAGAAATTCTTTGACTGAGCGTGCGACAGAAGAACGAAACTTTCCAGTTGATTTTTATTACGAGCATCCCGCTTTAGAGTTATTAGAAGAAGGGGATCTTCGTGGTTATGGAAATGATGAATGGATTCAAGCGAAAATGGGTCTCCTTGAGCAGACTTTTGTGAATTTTGGTGTTGCGGTGACCGTGACGGGTAATTATGTGCAAGGCGCGACTGTGACGCAGTTTGAAGTTGCACCTGATCCAGGAACAAAGATTAATCGCATTAAAGGATTGGCTGATGATTTAAAGTTAAGTTTATCCGTTACGGATTTGCGAATTGAAGCCATTACTGGGAGAAACACGGTTGGGATTGAGATCGCTAACGATGAAAGGCGACTCGTGAGACTAAAGGAAATCTTGTCATCGCCACAATTTATTTTGCATGAAAGTCCATTGTTTATTGGGCTAGGTGAAGATTTAACTGGCGAGGCTGTCTATGCAGATATCGCTTCGATGCCACACGGGTTAGTTGCGGGTCAAACTGGTTCTGGAAAGTCTGTTTGCATTAATACTTTGCTCGTGAGCATTTTGTATAAATCAACACCAGAAACAGTCAGATTGATGCTGATTGATCCAAAGCGCGTAGAAATGGCGCCTTATGATAACATTCCACATTTAGTTACACCTGTTATCAATGATGAAAAGAAAGCAGCAACGGCACTTTCATGGGCAGTTGATGAAATGGAGCGCCGTTATGATTTATTCGCGAGAAATGGTGTTCGTGATATTAAGACATTCAATAAAAAGCGAAAAGAATTTGCGGCAGCTCACGAGCAAATCCCTTATATTCTCATCGTGATTGATGAGTTAGCTGATTTGATGATGGTCGCTGCACAAGAAGTGGAAGATGCGATTATTCGTCTAACACAAAAAGCGCGCTCTGCTGGGATTCATTTAATTGTTGCGACACAACGGCCAACAGTAAATGTGATTACAGGAACCATTAAATCGAATATTCCAACGAGAATTGCTTTTGCTGTAGCTCAAGCTAATGATTCGCGGGTTATTATCGATGGCAATGGCGCTGAGGATTTATTAGGACGGGGAGATATGCTACTCTCTGAGGCTGGAAATAAAATTCGCCGCGTGCAGGGTGCTTTTGTAAGCGATGAGGAAGTTGCGCGCGTTGTGGCATTTGTTAAATCACAAAGCACACCTAGGTATTTAATTGCGGATGAGGCATTAGAGAAAAGGGTTGAATTTAATGAAAGTGGCGATGATCCAATGGAAAAAGCGGCAATGGAGGTCTTTATAGAAGAAGATAAGGCATCTGTTTCCCTGTTGCAAAGAAAGCTCAGTATGGGGTATAATAGAGCAGCAAAAGTTGTGGATCAGCTAGAAGAAAAAGGCTTTATAACGAAGCCTAGCGGTGCGACATCTAAAAGAGATGTGTTGCTAACAAAAGAAGAGTTGGCAAAAATTTATGAGGAATCACTAAGAGGGAGCTGTGAGTGATGAAGAAGTACTATTTGATTGGAATCAAAGGTGCAGGAATGAGTGCCTTAGCAAATATCTTGCACGACATGGGGCATGAAGTGTCTGGGTCTGATATTAAAGAGATGCTATTTACGCAAGTTGAATTGGAAGCCAAAGGAATTAATCTTCATGAATTTGGTTCTGAGGCGATTGAAGCCAATATGACCGTCATCGTCGGAAATGCTTTTTCAGATGAACACGAAGATGTTGTCTTTGCTAAAAGTGTAGGTGCTAGAATGACTCGCTATCATGCTTTTCTTGGCGAATTGGCGAGCGGATTCATCTCGATAGCGGTTGCTGGAACTCACGGAAAAACAACGACGACTGGTTTATTAGCTCATGTATTAAGACTATCTCAACCGATCTCTTACTTAATTGGTGATGGAACTGGTAAAGGCACAAGCGCAAGCAAGTATTTTGCTTTTGAAGCTTGTGAATATCGGCGGCATTTCCTAGCCTATCATCCTGATTATTTAATTATTACGAATATTGAGCACGACCATCCTGATTACTTTAAGGATATTGATGATGTTGTATCAGCATTTCAAAGTGCTGCTGATCAAGCTCAGAAAAAAGTGATTATGTGGGGAGATGATAAAAACACTCAAAAGCTAGAAATTGCTAATAGTTTAAGATATGGTTTTTCAGAACATAATAATGTGGTTGCTAAAAATGTGATTAAAGAAACAGAAGGAACTACTTTTGATGTCATTATCGATGGGCGGTATTATTATACATTTAAAACGCCATTTTTTGGTGATCATATGGTGCTTAACAGCTTATCCATTATTTCTATTTGTTACTTGGAAAAAATAGATCCAAAGACAGTTGCAAAAGACCTATCTGTGTTTGTAGGTGTCAAACGGCGTTTTAGTGAACGAGAAATTGGTTCGCAAATGTTAATTGATGACTATGCCCACCATCCAACAGAAATTGAGGTAACTTTAAAAGCAGCAAGACAGAAATATCCAACACGTCCGATTGTGGCGATTTTTCAACCACATACTTTTTCAAGAACGACGACATTTGCCAAAGAATTTGCTGATGCATTAAAATTAGCAGATCATGTGTATTTGACAGAAATTTTTGCTTCTGCAAGAGAAAAAGCTGGTGATATTGATATTAGTATGATTCTTGATGAGGATGAAGCTTTTAAGTTATTGGCATTATCAGAGGTCAAAGAGTTAAAGCAATATGAAAATGGTATTTTAGTTTTTATGGGGGCAGGAGATATTGAGAAGTATGAACACGCCTATATAAATTCGTAGGCATTCATGTTATGAATTTGCATCACAGTAAGCAATTTGAGCAATTATGAAGAAAGAGAGGGAATAATAAATGAATAATGAAGTGACTTTTACCTTTACTCTTGGTCAGCTATTATGGTCGATCGGTGGTATCTGCATCATCATTTTAATCATTGTCTTGATTAGATTAGTAATAGAAGCAAAGAAAACATTACGCGAATATCGTGAAGTAGCTTATAATATCAATGAAATGATTGACGATATTCAAACGACAAAAATGGTGGTTGTCGATAGAATAGCCGGTTTTAAAAAGATGACTGATGTCGTTAAAAAGTTCCAAGAATTCAAAGAAAAAAGAGAACGAAGAAAGCTGAAGAAAAATCAAAAAACTGAAGAAAACAAAGGAGAGATTTAAGATGACGAAGAAATGTTATGCATTTTTAGCAGGAATTGTTGTAGGTGCTGTTGTAACAGCTTTGGTAACGCCTCAGTCGGGGAAAGACTTGCAGGATGAGCTCATTAAAAAAGCAAATGAGATGCAAAAAAAGATCAAGGAGTTTGATATTAAGGAAGTTAATTTCAATGATACAAAAGAGGCTCTGAAAGAAAAGCTAGAGGAAACAAAGAAAAAAATTGAAGAATTTGACTGGAATGAATCGAAAGAAAAAGTTCAGAAAAAATTTGATGAAGTGAGTGAGCGTTTAGGAGAAATTAAAGACCAACTAGCGGACAAGAAAGATGAGATCGTTGAAGATGTTGAAGAGATTGTAGAAACGGTTTGAAATAGATGATATTATTCCGACATTACTGAACACAGAAGGAGGCACTACAAATGTATAAAGTTTTAGACGCTGGTGCATTGCGTTTATCAGGTACTGTAGCAGAGCTGGCACCACTGGCAGCTAAGTATGGTTTCCAAGGTATAAATTGCCCTGCAACTATATTAGAAGATGCCAACCAAGCAAAGGAAGCTCTAGCAGCGCTACAGCATTACGGATTACAATGGGGCGTGTTACCCACCCCTTTCGATATTTTTACCGATGTAGATAACCTACCGGACCAAATAGAAAAACTAAAACGCTGGGCTCAGGCTGGCGAAAAGCTAGGTGTAAAGCATAGTTACAATCACATCTGGTCTAGCCACAACAGCCGAGCTTTTGATGAAAATTTCGAATGGCATGTAAAACGATTGGAACTCGTACAGGACATATTCAAAAACCACGGCATAAGTTACGGACTAGAGTTTCTTGGTCCCCATCATCTGCGTAGCAACAAGCACCTGTTTGTACATACTATCGCCGGGGTGCTAGCGATAGCAGATGCCGCCGGTGGCTATACTGGTGTATTATTTGACAGCTACCATTGGTTTTGCAGTGGCGGTCGTTTAGATGACTTGTACCTTTTGGCTGGGCATCCAGAGCGCTTTGTAGCTATGCACTTAAACGATGCAGGAAAAAATATACCTGTTGCAGATCTTCAAGACATGGAACGCTGTATGCCGATGTCCACTAATGTCATAAATACAGTGTCACTTTATGACACCTTAAAAAATGCTGGCTGTAAGGGACCCGTATTAATTGAGCCGATGGAGCCTACATGGACACTGTTTTCAAAATTGCCAGTGGAGGACTGTATTCGTCAGTGCGGTGAGATTATGAACTTATTTCCATAATCGCACCTATCGTTAATCATATAGCTAATAGCGTGTATAATGCCATCGAAGGGTTTGGTGGTGTTTTACGTGCTGTTGTAACGGAAAATAGTGTTAACCTTATGGGTTAATGCTTTTTTTGTCAGTTGAGTATTGGAATCATTGCCGTTAGCAGAGTTCGACAGTTCACTGAAAAAATAGTTTGAAAAAAGCCTTGATAAAATATATACTTTAGTATATACTATTAGCAAAAGTGATTAGGAGGTGCGTTTAATGGAAACAGTGAAATTATTTTTAAATGGGCAAAGTCAAGCAGTAAGATTACCTAAAGCATATCGATTTGAAGGCGATGAAGTATACGCTAGGAAGATAGGGTATACAGTCATGTTATTTCCTAAAGATTCAGCTTGGGCAACATTCTTAGATGGGTTAAAAGGATTTAGTGATGATTTTATGGCGAATGGGCGTGAATCAATGATTGAACAGGAGAGAGAGTTGTTATGAGCTATATGCTAGATACAAATATTTGTATTTATCTTATTAAAAGACAGCCTGAATCTGTATTAGTAAAAATGCAAGAACACATGCAAGATGGCCTTTGTATTTCATCTATCACTTTAGCAGAGTTAAAACATGGTGTTTTTGCTAGTGCGGCTGTTGAAAAAAATAGCATTGCTTTAAATCAAATTTTGTCTGTTATCGACATTTTGAATTTTGATGATGAAGCTGCTTTTGAATATGGAAAAATAGCAGCTGATTTGAAACGAAAAGGAACTCCAATTGGTCCAATGGACACATTGATTGCAGCTCATGCGCTTGCGACTAGAAAAATATTAGTGACTAACAATGTAAAAAAATTTGAACGTGTGGTGAATTTAAAGATTGAAAATTGGGTAGTTGATTAATGATTGAGAGGTAAAAGTCAACGATTGGATCAAGAAAAGTCCTGCTATTGAAATTTTGGAAATACAGTCCAACATAGCGACGGTGAGCCATTATAAGATGAGATTTTTCGTTGTCATCTTGTATAAATTTGGTAAATAAAATTTACAAATTTTTTAAGAAAGTTTGAAATCCCATTGATAATTTCGGAAAATTACGATAAAATAATGATAAGAGGTGATTCAATGAAAAATATACGACCAGTTTCAGATTTGAGAAACAATTATTCTGATTTATCAAAGGCTGTAAAAGAATCTAGTGAGCCAGTCATTCTGACGAAGAATGGTTATGCTGATATGGTACTCATGAGTGTTGAACAGTTTGAAGAACGAGAATATAAAAATCAGATGCACAAGAAAATTTTGGCAAGTGAAGCGCAATTCCAAAAGACTGGTAAAACACGCAACATTGATGAAGTGACTGAACGAATGATCGCTAATATTAAAAAAAGAGCAACTTCCAATGTATAGGGTAGAGTTTGCTGAGATCGCAGATCAGGAAATGCTCGACATTTCAGACTACATTTACGATGAATCAGGTTCAGTGGAGTTTGCCATTAATGCTGTTGTAGATTTAACGGATAGAATTAAGTCGAGATTATCACGTTTTCCCAATAGTGGGCTAGTAGAACTAATAACAGATGATGGTATTGTCTATCGTCAACTTGTTATTGGGCATTATTATGTGATTTACCGTATTGAGGAAAATGAAGAAGAAACTTTTGTCCTTGTTACAAATGTGATTCATGATAAGAGAAACAAAGAAGGCATATTAACAGAACTAGACTAAAAGAAATTATGGAGCGTGTTGGTCATGTAGATGAGCCCTAGGTTATGTCAGGCGTTCAAAGAAAGGTTCTCAAAAGGCATTACGAGCTATGGGTGACTGGTTATAGGATTAGAAGTTGGTCCCTTTTTGGTCCCTTTTTGCAAAAATAGTCAAAGCTAAAAGAATTAATTCTAAAATTAAAAGTGGTTCAAACCCTTGGTATTACGAGAAAGTTGGAAAAATTATGAGTGAAAAAAGCTTCACGAAAAATATACATTGGTTTCCTGGTCACATGGTGAAAGCTCGACGCCAAATTGAAGAACGCATTAAATTAGTGGATATTGTATATGAGATTTTAGACGCAAGAATTCCTTATTCTTCCCAGAATCCATTGATTAAGAAGATAGTAGGTCAGCGTAATCGATTGGTGATTTTGAACAAGACGGATTTAGCTGATCCAAGGGTGACAAAGATGTGGTTAGATGAATTTGAAAAGCAGGGGTTACAAGCGATCGCGATTGATTCGCTTCATAGTAGTGCGAAAGAGAAGATTTTATCGAAATCAAAAGAGATGTTGGCTGAGAAATTCGAGAAGGAAAAAGCAAAAGGGTTACGTCCGCGGGCAATTCGTGCCATGATTATTGGTATTCCTAATGCTGGGAAGTCGACTTTGATTAATACGCTTGCGAGGCGGAGGGCAGCACAGGCGGCTAATAAACCAGGTGTGACCAAGGCGCAACAATGGATTAAAGTGGCAGCTGAGTTGGAGTTGTTAGATACACCAGGGATTTTATGGCCCAAATTCGAGAATCAACATGTTGGGTTTTCGCTTGCATTGACAGGGGCGATCAGGGATTCGATTTTGCCGATTGATGATGTGGCGATTTATGGCGTTAAATATTTGCTTGTGAATTATAAAGATTTATTAATGGCGCGGTATAACATGACGGCTGAACAA
>Ga0131853_10004719_pt1 | contig 24448 bp, 15 predicted proteins | sample TergutLab28metaG_FD_92764 | JGI IMG/M metagenome (GOLD analysis project Ga0131853, IMG submission 92764) | Labiotermes labralis P1 segment gut microbial communities from Petit-Saut dam, French Guiana - Lab288 P1 (version 2) (version 2) | ecosystem: Host-associated > Arthropoda: Insects >...
AAAAGAATTTATTTATTATTATAAAATGTTGCAGATGTTTGGTTTTTTTTTGTGGGGTGGGTTTAGGTGGTGGGGGTGGGGGGGGGGGGGGGGGGGGGGGGTAGAAAACAACTGGAATCAAGCACAATTCCTGCTCACATAAATTGGAAAAACTCATGGAAGAAATTCGGTATGATACATTTTTTCTCAAGTTCATATACAATTTGCACCCTGCATGTGCACAATCATGTTATAATCACCACATTCAATGCTAGAATTCAAATTTATATCTACTTATTCCACTAACCGAATCTTTACAAACTACACAGTAAGTGGAAAAATATGTTTAAAGTTTGTATTGACGCAAGTACACATATGGTCCACTCTCACCACACTGCATCATGCTTCAAATGATTTAATTACCTGGTGTATATGTAACCTTATCCTGTGGATTCAGTGATGTGTTTTCTGTTGCATTACTGTTAGGTGGGAGTGGCACTGCAAACACCGATGATGATGATGCTGGTTGTGACGTTACAGCTGGACCACCGGACTCATCATCACTTGGATCCTCCTGTAACAGAAGAAATTCAATGCCATCACAAATGCTATTATTTATAATGTACAACCTTCCAATCACATACGGAAGAAATAGTAACACACTATCAGTGTGCAAGATTTCAGGTTCTCACAGTGGTGCTGAATGAAGATTTAAGACTTCTGGAATGTTATGCCATGTCAAGTGGTAGTGACTGACATTTCACACAAGTGTTACTGCCTTCAAAACATTCGAAACTCTTAACTACTCAAGCAGTCCAAAACTGGACTGCTTGACCATGTAAGTAAAGGCATTACAGCCATTACTACTACTATTACTATTACTACTACTACTACTACTACTACTTCTTCTTCTTCTTCTACTATACTTAAATTACTTACGTACTGCACCTACACATAATGGCCCCAACACAGCTAGGATATTTTGCATGAACATGTTCTATTAACATTATGCCTAAAGATGGAAACACTTTTCCTTCTTCCATGTTACAATGGTGCATCTTTCACTGTGTTCACAGCTAATCAAGAGACAGCAAAGTAAAAATGCACTGTAGAACTACAACTTCATTATTTTTCCAGCATGTTGTGATTCAGAGTGTGGTCAGTCTCAAGAAGTAAAACTATACAATGGGTACTATTATACTGTCCTTGACTATTTAGTATTGAAACCAAAAGTACGTGCAGTTACTAGGTTACCTCAATGCAGTTGTGCCAAAATATCTGTCCAGTCTTTGTCAATGTATGGTATCCTATTGCTGTATTCTGTATCATTCTAAATTATGATCACAGCACTGTTGATTGGTTACTGCTGTTTACATATGGTTAATCCTGTCAAACTAAGACGCATTTCTTTACTCCACACAATGAGTTATACAATAGTGCTATAAACACATTCTAAAAAACTGTTCCTTACTCTCACTACTGACAGGTAATACCAAATAAATGAAAGCTACATCTGTCATAAGCTAGTGACAAAAAAACACTTAACAAAATTAGGGATTAGCAGGGAATTAAGGAACTGTGAGGAAACTATATCATATGTCCCATAGAGTATGAATAAGAACTGAAAATACCTCAGTCAATAACTGGTTATTAGTGTGTCTACGTAAGACCCAAAGCTGTCATAATGAATAAATTAGTAATGTTTCAGAGACCTCCTCTGTCACCGTAATTGGGGTTTATTAGGTGTGCATGTCTGTGTTCACATACGCATGTGCAAGGTAAAGTTGTCCCTGCACATTCCATGAAGGCATACAGGGAGAATGAAGGTAGAGAACCACTCATTCTTAACCTCAGTACTAGATGGATGTTGAATGGTCAGCCTCACATCATGGCTGCTCTACCCCCTGGGAAACAGCCCCAGTATCCACCAAACAGGATGCTAGGTGAGCCCCCAAAGCTGGTCTGTATATTTTTAAGAAGAGAAAAATCTCTATTCAAAACCTGGATTGTGCAGGCCTTAGTCTAGTCACTATACCAAATACAGCATCCTGACTCAAGCTCAATCCATCCACTGAATCTGTTTTCCTCACTGGCTCTGTAGTTAAACAGAATGTGAAATCATGTTCAGCAGTCACACCCTCCAACCCTCAAAGACCATGCATTGGATCCAGTCATAATAACCACACTGAATATAGACATTAACTTTTCCCACATAGTTAATTCCAAATCAATTACAGTGTTATCTCCTACTTCAGTTAGTGAAAAAGGTTCAACATGAAACATGTCACATAATAACACAATCAAAACCAACATGCAATGACAAATGAAAAGCAACGAAGAACCTCTGAGAAAGCAGTGACACACACCTACCAGCTAAAAAAAAGGCAATGCCGCAGTTATAACAACAAACTGTACACAGACTGGAAGATTTTTTGAAGGATCAGAATTACAACATTCTGACCAAAGCAACAAAGCACAATATGACCAGACTGAAAAAGAGATCAGCAATTGCGGAAGTGATATCCAAAGGTTTCAATTCTAAGCGATACAGGACCACTAAACTATGTGGAAAACCAAAGATACACAAACATACCAATATGACAAACTGTAGGTGCATTTCACACACCAACATACAGTTTTGGCAAAGCATTTAACAGGATCACTGGCACATTAATAGCACACATGTAACATCACACCAAACCCTCCACCGACTTGTACAGTAGTAACAAATTATCACTTGCAGGATACCGATTTTTGTTCAGGTTTGACATGGTGTGCTTTGTAACTACAGTCCCACCAAATATTGGAAAGGGTATGTAGTCAAACACAATTATGTCAATTAAGGTGTATTTAATGGCTATACTAGACAACTACATGTTTCGGCCTTTACTGGCCATCTTCAGGTTGTCTTTAAGAGAACTTAAGTTCCTACTATATACATTGTGCACGCACGTGGTGCAGAGATCTCTACATACGGGCCTTATTGCATAATGTAATTTCTATATGTGGTGGTAAGCTCTGACTAGAGGCACGATAGGGTCTGGTGGCTAGTGTCAAGATTGAAGGTTCTTGGTGCGCTGGTATTATAAAGAGACGTGTTCCTCTTCCTACCTCTTAATTCGGGTCGTGTTGTGGGGAGGCCTGAATGACCTTGGATGTACAGTCCCTTGCACTCAGGGTGTTGGTGTGTTCCCAGCTCACTCCGGTTTTACCCCTGGGTGGGTGTATGTCCATGCAGGTGGTGGCACACACTGTTGTTGTTGTCGTGCACTGTTTCTGTGTGTCGCTGTTTTCTTCACTGCACTGCTATTGTTCACCATGAAACGCTTTTTTCACACTATTAATCGAATCTCTGGTTCATTTTGTCACTCTTATTCGATAAGCATACTGTAGTACTTACACTATATGTACGTGGTGGCAGTGCAGTGAAGAAAACAGCTACACACAATGAGAAACAGTACACAGCAACAACAATGGTGTGTGCCACCACCCACATGGATATACACCCACCCAGGGGTAAAACCGGAGTGAGCTGGGAACACACCAACACCTGGAGTGCAAGGGACCGTACATCCAAGGTCATTTGGGCCTCCCCGCAACATGACCCCAATTAAAAGGTGGGAAGAGGAACATGCCCCTTCATAATACCAGCGCAACAAGAACCTTCAATCTTGACACTAGCCACCAGACCCTATCGTGCCTCTAGTTAGAGCATACCACCACATACAGAAATTACATTACGCAATAAGGCCCTTATGTAGAGATCTCTGCACCACGTGTGCGCACGATGTATATACTAGGAACTAAAGATCTCTTAAAGACAACCTGAAGATGGCCAGTAAAGGCTGAAACATGTAGTTGTCTAGTATAGCCATTAAATAACCTTAATTGACATAGTTGTGTTTGACTACATACCCTTTCCAATTTTCACACACACAATGGGGATGACACACTTCCTAGACCCACCAAATAGTTAATGGCTATTGGAAAAACAGTCCAAAACAGGTATGCAAGACCTACTCCTCGTTAACACACACTTACTTTCACGCAAGAGAGAAAGTGTAGTTACGGGATAACTGCTTTCCCCAGCTGTAGCCAGCTACTACACAGAACGGTGTCAATGACTGACAGTGAACAAGGTCACCATAAACCAACACATTTTTAGACATAAAAAAATCAATGTACTGCTACAGATACATGGATCACAATTGTTTGGGTACAATGAGTGGAAGAATTACAATAGTTTTTGCAACTTCTGAACAGCATTTACACAGTCATTGCGAGCTCAGACAGTGTTGACAGTACACAGGCTACAAACTGAACGATCAGCGGTTTGAATCCTGGCACAGAAAAAATATTTTTCTCTTCTAAAAAACATCCAGACTGGCTCTGGGACCATCCCAGCCTCTTACACAATACATACTTCTTTCCTGGTAATAAAGCAACCAGGGCATAAAGTTTACCACTGACACCATTCTAGTGCTAAGGTTAAGAATGAGTGGAGCTATACCTCCATTTCTCCTAACACTCCTTCATGGTGTGGACAGGGGAAACACATCAACACAGCTGTGAAGCACAGTACTGAAATGGGTGATTTAATGTTTCAGGATATTGAGGTAATAGCCAGAACATTAGGCTATATGGACAGACTGGTTAAAGAAGCAACACAATACACATATCCTAAGATCTCCAGTAGAGAATGGTTCAAACTGAGTTCAGCATGGAGCCCCACACACTTAGAACTCCATGGGACACGAACAAAGAAAATGAAAAGCCTCACAGAGATCACAGGGAATAGTGAGTTGGAAACTAATCAATGAATGAGGAATTGTTATCCATGTTCAAGTGCAGGGATCACACAAGAACTAGAAGAGGTCATCACCCAACTTGACTCTGCTGACTGGTTGACTAGGGAGACAATGAAGAAGACCAAGTGAAGAGACAAACTGGGACATCACCACCATCATCATCGACACTCTGACTCTTATGGAGTCCTGGCCTCATCAAACTGGATGTGTGTGTTTCTGTTAATGCTGGTTACTCACCTCCTCGACCCTGATGAAGCAATGGAGGTATCCAAAATGCTAAGTTATGAGCTGGCTATGAAACAGTCAACAACCCAAGAACATTTTAGTAGATTACTATGTCTGTACATTTATTATATCAGCGAAATTACTACATCCTCTTTCCCATATATTCACATATACAAATTCTACTTACATTTTCCCGTTTCAGGCAATGAAAACCTTCTAGTAATTACAGAATAAACATGTATGTTTGCACCTTTAACAATGCCTGAAATTAGAATGATGTTCAAGACATTTGTAGGAATCCAAGAAAAGAGTAGGCAAGGTGGGTGGGTCTCACATGAAATTAAGAATGGAAGTGTTTGACAGCTCTGGTATCTGCAGTCCAAAATGACAGGCACCTCAGTTCTACAAAGCAACTAACCCCTGCACAACAAGCACACTTCGTATCACACCATGCTGTCTTTACACAGCACCTACAAGCACAATTTACTAATTTTGTCTGTAATTTCTACAGCAAAGCACACAATAATGTCACTCAGCAAAATAAATTGCAGTGTACTCTCAATTATCTACCATGATGGTGTAGCGGGGGTTGCATGGATAATTGAGAAACATGAATAATCCAAAACACATACTTTACTAAGCCATAAACAAAATAAAACTGCAATTTATTTATTTATATACATAATACATACACAGCTTACAAGCAGATGCTTACTGCTTATGTAAATAATCTGTGATTGTTGCTTGTATTGAGAATTTTGTTTGAGGACTTGGCACTAAATCATGTTATTTCCCACCTCCATCATTAGTAATTAACAACTTGAAACCATGCGTGGAGAATCCCCACATGGTTAATCAAGAGTACACAGATGTTATAATTTAATGACTCTTTAAAAATGTCAACTGAAATTTAACAAATGCATTTTATGAACATATTGTGTTAAAGACTATGCCATAATAGATAATTTTTGCATCTCTACCGTGGTAAGTTCTCTTCTGATACCTTCAATGCATTTGTACTTGATTTTCAACACACAGGAGCTGTGTAATACTGAAAATGTGTTTATTAAACTGTGTTTTGTAACAGCCACAAGAGCAACACTACCCTACATCTTACTCAAGTTTTTTTTACAACATATGCACCAAAATTCTTTACTCAGCAGAAAGGCTCTCTGTTGCGAATACCCAAATACTTCATAAATGAATTTCTTAACCCCTATCAAAAGTGTATCTGTAAAATTCCTCCACACACAACGCACCACACCACCAACTCCCCCCCCCTCCCCCCCCCCAAAAAAAAGAAAATCTAATACAGCTCCTCTGTGGGATTTCCAGAAATATGTAGTCCTACTACAACATTACTTGTTCAGGCAGTGTTTCTAACACATCACTAGTGCAGATGCCTATTATTTGCTGCATGTACAAAAGTAAATATTAAGTTACTGCATGTCTTAAAATACGCAATTTAAAATGACAATATGAGGGAATGAATCTAAAAACAAGTAAATGTGATGATTTTATACCCTTTAGTACAAACAAATTAAATGCACCACAGTGAACTAAATGTGGCAACAAGAGAAGTTATCTTGTGGATTTGCAGTGATTACACACATGCATGCGTGAAGCTACCAGACTCTCAGCAACCTTCAAACACAGCTTAATGCAGAAACATATGACAAGGAATGGATGTTCTATATAGATATATGCAGTGAAGTGAAAGGTTCTGCTTACCCCTTCTGCCACTAATTACACTGTGTCTGGAGTAACAATCTCATGATTAGTATGTACTCATTAAGTATAAGTAATGTGTTACACTCATTCATTTCAGGGATACATACCTTTTCTTCCCCCAGCATTAGTTTACAATGAAATATCCTTTCAGTTAAAGAATCAGTACATCTTTACCTAATGTCCAACATCATAAAGGACAGTAATCATGGACAGATGTCTTTGACACTACATAAGAATCTGAAGGAACAAGTTTCAGCAATGCCAAGTACAACAGTTCATTGAAGGGATGCAGACTCCACATTAATAAAAGACCACACATGTGCATACATTTCAACAACACACAAACAACAAAGACAGAAATACAAAAGTATTCTCACAATACCTGGAAATGAAGATGGCAGCGACTCACTATGTGCTGGAACTTGGCCCCCAGAATTGTCTATATCTAAGTTGCAGACAGGACTAGGAAAGTGGATGTGAAACACAGAACAGGTATTCAAAAATTATATAAAAACTATGGGGGGGGGGGTTCACAAACTGAAACTTGTATGATCAAAACAGCATACAAAATAAAATATAACATCTGTCAATATCTGTGTAAATTGACAGTGCATATGTTTCTAGTGGCTCAAGTAGATGCTGCCAATAAAAATAAATGTTTCATCTACAATAATATTTCAAAATGTCTACAACAATATTTCAAAATTTCTATGGTGTAACAAATGAGCACTATGTAGTGCAACACCTCACTGCTCCATACTATGACCACTTCTTTACTTTAAAGCTGAAATAAAACTATCTAATTTTTAATTATAGTAATTTTAGTGAGATCATAAGGGAAAACTAAACTGTTAAACTTCCTACAATTCTGTTTCACTGTTTATTTAATGATGCTGTGACTATACATATTATGTACCATCATGTGTCAAAAATGACAGTAACAGTTACTAGTGAATTAGAGGGAAATGGGAGAAAATATGATTAATTTTGAGGACTATCCTTTAATCTACTGCAGAGCTTAAGTAAATCCACAACAAATCTCAATAACCCATCTCAGCTCCTCAGTCAGTGTGCACATCTTAATCTCAGGGAATGTAAGTGTTCTAAGTAGTACAGGTGGAATTGCACAAATAACTGGGCACAATAAAATTTTTCTTTTGTATCATTTAACAAAATTTTGATGTTACAAATGTTTATGTGTATAAATGCGACATTGAAACTTGGTGCACTTTTTGTTTGTATTGGGTCCACTATGCCAAATGTGCTCTATTATTCAGTAATTATTGCAAATTGTGCAATATGTTCCCTTCTCAACAACCGTACTTAATTTCAATGCTCTAACCACACATTTTAAACTGGGTTATCTTTTATCAAACTGTTGTAACTTAAACATAACTTATCACATCCTGGGTACACAGCAGGCTACTCATTTGTGTTCAGTTTACAATCCTGCACTTTTCTAATTAGTCCTCTGTTAAATTTTCCCAGTGTTTCCAATTGACTAACTGTTAAATTCCACTATGCCCTAATAGGTCCAAAAGTCAAAATTTTAAACATGTTATCTCCACTGGTTGCTATTTACTTAATCCTGTTTCCTGTGACATAATTTGCATGAACCCCTACATGCGTCCTACTAGGTTTTCTTAATGTGCAAGTGTGACTAACATGATATCTGCCTTGGCAAGATTTAAGATGTCCAGAAGCTGTCAAAGTATACAATTTCAACTGTTTCAGAAAGTTCCCTAACTATTAGTTTTGATACTGACAAACAGCGAACCTCTTAGCTCATTATACCTGACCTGAACTCTTTCTTTGTCTCTGCCCCCTCTAAGCTGCCAGAGACTCATTACAACCTTTCCACCCTAAACTAAAGTACTAATTTGAAACAAATCTGTCAATCTGCCAAATGTATAATTTTGACACCTAATAAAGGAATTATACCACAAGTAATGGTTATACCTCAGTAAAAACAGCAAGCCCATTGCAAAGGAACTAACATGAAAAACTATTTAGCACAATATTGAATAGCTAGCATATATAATGCAGTGTTCAGTTTCCTCTGTATTAATATCTTCAAAATTCTGTAAAAGTGCCACATGAGGTTCACACAGCAACACCTCTAACCTGAAGATGGAGAGAGCAGATTTGTCTTATACATGGGCATCTACCTACCAAATTAAATAGCATTGTCACATACCAAAAGACTGTCAATAAATTTCACCTCCATAAAGCTCCAAATGTGAAACACTTATAGCTTAAATCTTTGAACATAACTGTCTTCTCCATGACAGGAAATGGGGAAAAAAAAAAAAAAAAACATGAAATTAAATATATCGGAAAAATTGCAAAATAAAGAGGAATGTAGGCCAGGATTAAAAAAACGAACAATGTATGCGCACCTTTGCTGCAGCCCGGGGTTGGGATGTTACCACTCGTCCATCAGCCCCTGATGCAGGGTTCCTCTATGAACAGATCAATAATGATAGCAAAACTCAACTCTGTCCGAAAATAACACAAATAAACTAGAAAAAAAGACTAATAAAACAAAATTAAACATACGTATTTGTAACCAAGATATTACACAAAATTAAACTACTGCATTTGCAAAGAAGACACATAACACTCTAGAAACACCTAAAGAGGAGCATTTGGGTTACAAACACAAAAAATGAACTAAAAAAAGCAAAATGAAATGGATTACACCTGTACAAAAATGATTTCCATTACGAACCTAGTACATTTGAGTTGTGTTGTATGCACACCTTAATCTGTACTGGCATTTATTCACTTCACTAAACTTTGTGAAAAATTTCTTCTGATTTCCCAGAAGACAGGTTACTACTTTCAAACTTGTTTTTAGTGTACATATGCACCATCAACAGAACAGATTAAATGAATGCCCACAACACTGAACACCCACCATTTTAAGTGAATCTCATCAGAATTCAGAAAACATATTTCCATTGACCTGGTGAACTCAAGATAAAATACGGAACTATCAATTCAGAGGATTTTGAATTTCATCCAAGGCCAGCTCTGTGTGGAGAGCTTTTCCTGGGAACATTCAGAATACTAAGATAGTGATTCAGTTTCCACATTACAGTATATATCCCTCAGAAACTATCAATCTCATGACTGTCCTACCACTACATTAATATAACTTGCCAAGTGGGTGTCCCCAATCAGAAATGGATACTCTTCTTTTGCCTTAGGTGAACAGAGACTAACAATGACCATCTGATAGTACTATAATATGTACACATTCTTCCAGAAGATCAATCCCTTATCTGATATTCCTCTGTTTCTAAGCTTCGCAGTATACCAGTTCCAGAGACAATTCTCAGTCACCCAATTACAAAAGGTACTAAACGGCCTATTCAAAAGTAACAAAGTGTATTTCCTGAAACAACTAAATTTCAGAGATTTAAGCCCACAAAAACTGATAGGATTTCAAAGATTTAATCAAATGAAAATCTTCATTTTGTGAGTAAGCTACGAGTAAAATTCATTACACATAATTGTACAGTACATTTCCCATGCAGTTCTCTCAAGATCAACACAATGTGATGCAAACTGAAGACTACAACAGCATAACACAATGTCATTCAGCAGGCTCAGCAAGACATCAATTTAAATTCAAGTGCAACAAATGTAATGCTGTGTAACATGAGGTTTTTAAGTTTAACCACATTGTGCGATGTAGCTGTTCCAGCACTTTGGCATACAATGCATTTGCCTTTCAGTCTGATTGTAGTTGCAATGTAAGCTTGAATACTTGAACAGCCTCAATGCATGACATAGATAAACCTCCACCAGCGAAGGTTACACGATGGACATATGTTGTGAAAAGCTAAGTACAACAATGTGATTTTGTTACCATTTCAACACACAAAGGAACCCCACTATATTAGTCGCTCGTATCTTTCAATGAGAACAACATACACAAAGATAAACTAGGGTTATAATTAGCTGAAAGACAGCACTACATGTATTACATAACTATTAATACTGTTAAGACTCCATCCTTGGCTTCAATTATGGGGGAAAATATTTGTTTCACGAGCATATTAGTGCTAGATATTGACAGAATAGAAATGATTGGGCAACTCACTGAATTTTTTTGTCATGCAGTTGAGTACAGATCACTGTAATGATATCTTAAATCTTCATTAATTAATACAGGATGTTTTTCTATGCTGATAGCTACAATCTCACAAGCAGCTTCCGTTCAGTGTGCTGTCTGGAGAGACTGACTGCCTTCTGACAAATCAAGTGCAGATTCATTGTCGGTCGTATGTGGGACACTTCTTCAGAAACAGTATCAACAATCAATATATGATCACATGTGCTGCTCCATTATCATGTGTATGTTTTGAATGGTGTTAGCAGTGAAATTAATGATACTGAGATGCGCTAAAGCCAAACAAGTTAACACCCAAAATGCCATATTCATTTCAAAAATTCACAGCTGTAAGAGAATATACAGTATCTTACAACTGTACTGGATCCAGATTGTGTGCTACAAAACAGAAGACTCTTAGTAACATCATTCAGTTAAAATCTGTTCACTCTGCACCACTACACACAGATTATCAGGGTTCACAGAATAACAAGTTCTGACTAGTGCCCTACACTTGCTGCTACTATAAAAATCACCAGTATGGAGATGGTTAAAAATGGTGAAATGGAAGAGAAAAGAAACTGGACATTATGAAAATATATAAACTTGCAAAAATCAGTTCACCTGTACCACCAAAGTGAATCTTGACCTTTATGGTGGAAGATCAGTGCTGTAGGCAATAAGCATATATGGACTTATACTGTGTGCAGTTTTTTGAGAACTAACAAAACACTATGCTTTTGCTGTCTGTACTCATTCAGTTTAACTTTAATGTACTGGACGACAGGGAGGTACCAAGTGAAAGAATCATAATCAACAACTCCAATACTCAGCATTCAGTCAAGCAGTGCTTTGTGTTTGTTCCAGACGTACATGTAAGGTATGGTAGTCTCCGCTATCCTCTGGTTGTCGAGGTTTGCACTTGCCACAACAGAAGTTGCAGCAACAGCAGCAACAGCAACACAGGTAGCAGCCAGTGATGATGCCACAGAACACTATAAGCGCCTGTAACATTTCATTACATCCACAATTAAAACCAATGTTGTTAAAAGTTACATATATTATGAAGTTTTCAGCATGCTTCAGTTACAAGGTGACTGGTGATAGTAAGAGTAAGATTCTGCTTTCTCTTATCAAACGATAATGTGATGCTGAATAAGTAACAGTCTCAAGTCAATGACTCTTGTACCAGATCTTTAAATGGACAACAATCAGGAACTCCTTGAACTACCCCTCAGTGTTGTGTGTCTCAGTCACAATTTGAGGTTGTAAGGCCATGACAACTCATCAAAAAGGCCCAGGTTCAATCCCAGGCCAGTCCATGTAAGATTTGTGGTGGATAAAATTGTAATTGGATGGGTTTCTTCCTGAGTACTCTGGTTTTCCTCCTGTCAGCATAAATCTACCAATCCACCATACTCATTTTTTTCATCTTGGCAACTGTAAGCCTCATTCTCTAACATAAACTCAACACTTTGAAGTTTCCATCATTGCAAAATCAAGAACAATTATTTTATAAATTCCATTGTGATCAAAATATAGGTTGCTTTGCACTCAGACAGAGCAGTGTCAGTGAGATATCTCACTTTCAACCAAATGACCACAACTAACAAAGAGTTCAAAGTGCACTTATTAAGACATATTTTCCTTTTACATAGACTTCCAATTATATGAATTTTATTATTAATGTTATATTTACCTAATGTAAGTTCATAATTCAATAACAAAATGCAATTTGGTTTATGGGTTAGTACAAACAAATCATATATAAACTGGTTGGTCACAAGATATAATTCTATGACAATCAATGGAAAGCTGGCTCAAGCCGTAACACTTCTGACTTGTATCCAGTTTGAATATGAACCACACATGCAATTCCCGTGTTTTTTTTAAGTTCTCCCAGAAAATGCTATGGTAGGACTTAATAGTCCCCTTGGTGAGACAGCTGTGGAAAATTTTTACTTCAAATAAAGACCGACAAGTGCAAACATATATAAATAAACACCACTTCATTTGCACTATACCACTGCTACATGTTTCAGCCTTTAACGCACCGTCCTTGAGTACAAATGATACTTTTCAACAGCACAGAGAACAAAATGAGTTACCAGATGTAAAATTCAACTTAGTGAGCAGCGTGTAATATGTTATGCAGCCGCTAATGGTAACTCATTTTGTTAACCTTGCTTCTGAAATGTATCAGTTGTACACCCTGAGGGTGGCTCTTTGAGGGCTGAAACATGTCGGAGTGTTACAGTGTCAATGAGGTGGTGTTAATGTGTGTGCACTTGTTGGTCTTTATTTGAAAAAGTGAGATTAGTGCATGGAAGTGAACCAGATAAAATCTTTGGAAAAATAAAAGGTAGTAACTGAAGAAGTTCCTACACATGCCACAATGGCACATGCAGGAAGCAAAGGTATAGCTTCACTTGTTTTTAACTTCAGTATTAGATGCAGGTGGTCAGCTTCATGTTCCAGCCACTTTACCCCTGGGGAAAGAGCCTCCATTACCCACTGAATAGAAGGCTGGTTTCATCTCAGAGTCAGTCTATACATTTTCACCAAGAATCAAATATGGGAGTGTCCATCCATCCATCCTACATAGTATAACTCAGTCAATACAGTCACTATTGCATCCTACTATTTTCTGTACTTCATTGATGCCCAATGATTTTAAATACAAGGATTCCTTCTTAAATTAAAAAAAAAGTAAATCCCCACATACTAACAGGTGTATTCTGGGTCCCACTAACTGAAAAAAGTTAATGGCGAGAACTATTCTGAACATATTCACATTCCATACTTCATAAAGTAGTAATATGGGGTAACAGAAGAAACCAAGTGCTGACTGGATAAGAAAGACTTACTGTAAATCTAAGCAAATTCAGCGAGCTCTTGGAGCAACTTCAGGGACACCACAGGTTTGTGGCCATTGCTTTCCTTCATTCTCAAAGACACAAGGCATAGAAACAAACTAATATGGTACATGCATATCAAGCAGCCTATTCCTGTCATGGGACTACTCATTTGCCAGTCCTGAGGACCAGAGGCTCATCATCATATCAAGTGGATCATTAGGTTGAGGTCTGTAAACCCTGGGATTTGGGCCAAATTCCTGTTATACACCTTCTCAATTGCCAGTGCAAGTGGTCCAGGTGAGACTCACCTCCCAATTTAAGTGGACCAGTGGGCTCCCTCCAGAAGGAGAACCAGATCTAGACCCGTGGAACAAGTCCTTTCACTTCCAAATGGGGCTGTATTCCTGTTTCAGGTCTACAGAACTTTGTTTTTCAAAATATAACTGAAAACACATGCAATTAAGGTGTAATATGTCCTGTGGCTTACTAATGTCTATTAGTCCAGTAACTTAGGGAAAAGTAGTACATTTCTATAGTCTGAAAAAATGCCCATACATTTATTAACACATTCGTATAATAAAACAGTTTGAAAAATATAAGTTCTCAAGAGATAACACTGCTGCAAATTTACAAAAATGGACTTCCTGCAACTAAATGAAATCCAATAAGAACAGTAGCAGCAGCTCACAGGACATAATACTTTTCTATGAAACACTGAACTGTACACCACTGTTCAGTCTACTCAGACAACAATTTCACGATAAGATTAAAAGTTGTGATAAGTCTCATGTTTTTAGAAAAATTCTTTAGAAACATTAATTCCCACTTCCTGAAATGCAGTCTGGTCACTGACAAACAGCTGGGATAGCATAGCTAGAACAGTGACTAAGTTACAGGCTGGATGTCTGAGAAAATGTGGTTTGATTCCAGACAGGAACATGAGATTTTCCTCTACTCCAAAGTGTCCAGATCAGACCTCGAGTCCACCAACCCTCCTGTTTGATGGGTACTGGAGGAACTTACCCTGCATAAATGCAGTCATGGCCTGAAAATGACCACTCATCGCCATCTAATGCAGAGATTAAAAATGAGCATAGCTATACCTTCATTTCTCCACATACACCTATGGTGTGCAAGGGCAACCTACAATTACCATTACCCTACAAAAACTTTCCTAACAGTTAAAGTGATCAAAATACTGACAACAGCAGTTTTTCATTAAACAGCTAAAAAAGCATTATATAATGTGAGATTTATAACCTCATCACAGAACCGAACACAGTTCAATACAAACTGGTTTCGTGGGTCTTCATTTATCTATCCAAGTGACAATAAAGATAATTAGTCATAAAATCCTTAACTTCCCTTATCAGCCCAGTTTACTTCCTTAGCTGATAAAAGTACAGTAATGAGATCACCACTTTGTAGGTGCATGCATGACTTGTGAGATGGGAGAAACATTTGCACCACTCATTTTAAGATCCTGAAATGATGTACTGTGATAAAATGTGTAATTTCAGGCATCCACCATGAAGTTGAAGAGATCTGTGCTCTTCTGGGATATTACGGAGCATGTAGTGGTAATTCCTTACTGATGTTTAGGGACAACCTATAGGTATCTTCAAAGGTCAATAAATCCAAGAAGACAAACATGTGTAGATTCTGGTGGTGGCTTGCAATCAGATGTGATGGCGGAATTGTAGGAAATGGGGTATTTTGGTCCTTGAAATGCAGGAGAGGAGAGCAATGTAAGGAATTTTGCTCTCTTGATTTCAAATCTTTCAAATTTTTGGATGTGATGTAGAGCAGCCTCCCCTTACAGGTGAACTAGGCATGATTTAAGGTTTCCACTGCTAAGTAGATGAAATCTGCCCTCTTCTGGGATATTATGCAGCATATAGTGGTAATTCCTTACCAGCGTTTCAGGACACCAATCAGCCCAATCTTCAGGGGTGAAGAAATCCAAGTAAAGAATACCAAGAAAAATATTCTTGGATTTTTTTGACCCTTGAAGATGGGACCAATAGGCTTTCCTGAAACGTCAGTAAGGAATTATCACTATAAGCTGCATAATATCCCAGAAGAGGCATACCTATTGTGACATAACTTATAAAAACATGAAACAACATAATTACTGTAAAATATAAGAGAGCAATATGGCAGCCATACTGCAGCTAGGCAAATGAAATCTATGTATTATTTCCTTGCACATTCTTTAATGACACTGTCAGTGAGACTACGTAACTTCAAGCAATATGATAACCCAAATAAAATTGGGAAAGCTGTGGAAGGCAACAGTTATGCCTAATTTAAGGTTCTATACCAGCAACTGCCTGGTGAGACTGACACAAACAATGAAAAACATTAGTCACCAAGATAGAGTGCCAGACAAGACTTAAATGGGCAGCTCCTGAATACAAGCCTGACGAGTAACACTTGAGCCTACTTGCTCACCAAATTTGATAAAGAAATTTATCATACATATACCTACACCTATATATATACCTATACATCACATATTTCATACTGTTAGTACATAAACATTAACAAAGATGACAATGGTATGAAACTTTCACCATGCCTCATAAACTGAATGTATAAATTCTGCATTTACATAATGAGTCTTCACTAAAATAATGATAATAATAGTAATATATCTGTAAGACTAAAAATGTTTGGAGTTATAATGTAGGTTTTATATGTCCTGCCCAGAATTCCTCTAGCTGCTTAAGAAACATTCCAACGTGATCACATCAACTGTAAAAACCTCAATTATTTTACTGCATGCATACTGCTTTCCAGCTACACAGAAATGCTTGTAACAGTGGCGTACCAGGAGGGGGGGGGGTTTCAACCCCCCCCCCCCAAAATTCTGAAGGCCATCCAAAATCGTGCCAAATTCAACCTGATTGTGAAGACTGTTAAAAATTGCTGAATTTAGGATGCCAACACCCCAAGATGTTTGGTAAAAAGGCAGTAAAATTCTAAAACTACCTAGGTTCGCAAGTGTTTTACATTAGCAATGACAAATAAATTGGTTGTCATCATAAATAGTCTTAAAGTACCAAAAATTAAGAAAAGTTTTACTATATGAAGTGAAATTTATTGTACCAAATTACAGCTTCCTCCAGAACCCCTGACTAGGGGGCTACTGCCCCCAGATCCCCATTCTCTCTCTCTCCTCTGTCCTCAACTGAATTTGTTGAACCCCCCCCCCTCAAACAAAATTCCTGGGTATGCCATTGGCTTGTAACACAACTAGCAGAAATATTCCTATTTTGAGATAGTTACAATTGCAAGAATATAATGTATCAGAAATTACACAGAGGGTACCCATTTCTATATGCATATGTGTCATCTCATTCATACCATACAAAGATGGAAACACCATGCCAGGTTGACTTTCCATGTACATAAAATGGAAATGCTCTTCCATACAGGCTATAGATGAATCTCACCTTGCACCAGCCAGATGTGACTAGGAAGTAAGCGTTGACGTTTTCCTCTCCAAACTGCTCTGCAATATACAGTCCTAAAGAACCATAGTTGTCATAGATGTTACGCTTTGTCAAATCACTCAGAATACTGTGCGCACGATTCACTTCTTTAAACTGCAAAGAAATCATGCAAAAAACATAACTATTCACGCTTCTCTCAATAACTAGCACAGAATAAATAAAAGAAATAGTGATTATCTTAAGCAAGTTTGAGAGTAGAGTTATTTGGAAGTGTTAAAAAAATTAGGTTTATATACCAAAAGTATGCTACGCAGATACAGATTCCACAGAATGAAATGGTCTGTACCTACTCACCCACCTACATGGCACACATCCCAGGAGACTTGAGTCTTCAAACCTTACATCAGAATTGTGAAATATAATGCACATTACACCCATTCATAAGTGATCAACAACACAATGGAGACAATAAAAATGCACAGAAACACACTAAGAGGGACTGGCATACAGCACAAAGGAACAAGAACAAAATGGCACACATCCAATATGTAATGCCAAGCAAAGGTTAAACCAGTAGTTCACCAGAACAAAGTTAATAAAATAGGACAATAAAACACATGATTTCAGGCTGCCAGGTAGATGAGACCTGTGAACTTCAGGATATTATGCAGCGTAGAGTGGAAAATCCTTACCAATTATCAAAGTTTTATTTATTCACCAACTGACGCACTAGTGAGTGTCTTAAAAAATAGTATTAAAATTTACATTAAAACAGCTCCGACATGTTTTGGTGTATTTACACTATCATCAGGGAGTGCATTAATACATGCTTACTAAAGTTATGGTTGTTAAAATAGTCCATTATAATACATCGGTGTGTGGTTAATATGGTGGTGGTGTTGCTGCATATATTAGGTCCTTATTGGTGTATGTGTGCTGCACTGTTCAGCAGAGACAGTCTCTGCTGAGGTGGCTTATTCTTATGAATGGATAGGGTGAGGGCTTATTAGCAAAATCCCTAATTCACAGAACAAAGTAAAAGCTGGCAATGAAAAGCTATACTCTGTATCAGATCGGATACATACCAAAACTGAAATAAACGAATGCGCTGAGGTACAAAAACAAAAGCCTATACATGCTGCCATGAAGACCTAAAACTGCAAGACAGTGACCAGGAAAGTCAAACACACAAGCTGATGCTCAGACAAGTAAAAGGAGAGGAAAGATGGGAATAACAGACAGCAGTGATGTTCAAAATATCAAACAACAGAAAATGAATAAAACTGGAAAACTAACCGATGGTGAAACGCGAAGTTTAAAGGTAAGACTTCACTTTTCAAAGTATCAAGTATGTATAGATATACAGTCAGAACACAACTATGTTATATTATCAGGTGTTACAATCTATCAACTACATGTTTCAGCCACTTTACTTGGGCATTATCAGGTTGTACTTAACTTACAGAGTAACTGCATTACATACCGGTGTATCCATACATATTTGATACTTTGATTAACACAATGGGGGTGACTTCCCTGAAAGTAAGACTTCACTATATTAAAGGGACTACAAAACAACACCAATAACTAAGTGAAAGCCTCCTTAACAGAGAGTGGTACAGAAACAACTTCAAGGTATACTGTCTCTGTGTGTCCATCTAGTCAATTAACTAGTGATACCTATTTATCTCATTCTGTAATGTACACTTCACTGCCAATTCTGCTCCATAAACGTGAGGGGGGGGGGGTTTGGACAGTTTCTTTAATACAGTTCATACTGTCCCATTAAGTACACTTAAAATAATCACAACTTGCACATAGCCAGCCTCACCTTTTCGGCTGCTTCAGGATTGTTTGGATTTTTGTCAGGATGATACTTAAGTGCCATTCGCCGGTAAGTCTTCTTCACATCATCTGCAGTGGCAGTTTTGGGAAGGTCCAGAATCTGGTAAAGTGAGTCACCAGAGGTACTGAAAAAAATATATATAGAGTTTTCAAAATTTCTTGTCTCCTGTCATAAGGAAAATTACCATCTCAATCCTTAATCTGTCAATGTTATGAACATAATTTATAGAATGTAAAAATATGCAAACAAAAACACTCCATGTTCATAATGCTTTCACAAGGCATCAACATCACACTGAATCAAACAGAAGTCTGAAGTTTCAAATGTGACATACAATAATTACCATCCCAAGCACTGCTATAAACCATACCTTGCCTAACACAGTTTCTTGGATCCAGCTTACTCTTTACCCTAATGTTATCCTAGAACCAAGGGTGGTTAGAATTATTACAGACAGTTATTCTGGTTCACTTTAATGTGTTCCTATCTTCTACAGGAATACAATATTTATTTTTAACTGTCGTTCCCCAATCTTTTAACCATCCCACATTTGCAAAGCTCTTATCAGCTACTATAATCCTGTCTCACTTTCCAATTATGAGATATCAACACCTACCTCAATCTCTCTGCATTCACTTCTTGACTAACTCACACACTAGTATGAAACATAAAGCTTCTGTATTTTCTTTGTAGTAGTCACATCTTTCCCCAACAAATTAACATCAGGAACTCATATGTCCCATTTAGACTCAATCCCCTGGTCTTCTTGAACCTCCCTAATGGTGTACTCTAAATTAATGTAGTAATAAATGGCAATAAACTATATCCTTTCTGACCATTTTTCACATGAAATGCACAAGTGAAACTCTGACCTTCACTGTAATTACTGCATTACCTAAAAAGACCTTCAACAGGCCTCTTTAACATTTCAACGGGCCAAACTAACTTCATGAGTACAATGAATTCAGTATCATTACTGTATGAATACTTCAATTCCAACTGAATCAAAGGCTTACTTCACAACTATAAACAGCTGAAACACTGTCCAATTGTCCCCCAAATTTCTCTACACCAAAAGACAAACACAAAATATCAGACCTGAAATCTACTACTATGGCAAAACCTCCACTGATAATCCCCATAATGTATATACAATATTCTCTCAACACAAACTTGATAAAATTCTGTTTGTGTATGATGACAGTAATGCAACATGACAAATACCACAGTCAATTTTGTTACTCTTTTAATAAACAGATATAATAACAGATTCCTTCCACTGCTGTGGAAACTTCCTTAATCCAAACAGAATCAAGATCATGAATCTCAAGAAAGTTACATTTTACTTCAGGTGGAATTTAACCAACACCTGGTGATTTATACCTCCTCAACTAATGAATATTAATCATGTCACAGGCACTAGCCTCAGATATATGTATTACAGTCTGCCTAACTTCATTAGCTCCATGTACATCAACTACCTAACAATATTAGTTCTTCCACTCCTTCAACAACCAAATCACCATTCCTGTGTTTTACCAAGTTACTTCTATGTTTGAAACCCTCATTAAATTAATTAATGCCCATCCATTTTAGTCTACATTCTACTCCTTACTGATTGCTTCCAGTTCATTTATTTTGTCTTTCCCATATGTACTTTTTCATTATTATGCTTACTAACGAAAATTATGCATATCTCATACCTTGCAACATGTTGTGTAGGACTTCACAATACACCACAAATTTCTTTGTAACGTTAACAGTTACACAACAGCAGAAAGCATGAACACAACTGCCAAGACCACATGCATCTTAAGCAATCATCAATGGTCTCCATTACCAAGCAGACTTAAGGCAGTTAATCATTAATATTTTTATATTATTCATGTCACACTAATAATTTGTTTAAAGATGTTGCGATGAACTCATAATTCATTCTTTGGTTATGTATGACACACTTGTTACAGTTCCATGGCATGTTCAGAGTGAATTATTAGTCAATGCTCTTCAAAAAAGAAACCTGTTATAAAAGTGATAACAAGGGTGTAACCTTGCAAGCTATGAGATGAAATCTGCAGGATAAACATGACATGGTAAGGGAATTGCATCATAATCAGCATTCTAACCCATTTTCTAATCACAACTTACACTCTCCTTATCAAATTGGATAAATCTGGTACACTAACATTATTAATCAGCCTACTTTGAGATGTAAATACATGATTAAGATAAAATCTTAATCAATAAAAAATGAAGGTCATTGTCAAATTCACCAGGTATTAAAACCATCATGTTCATGGCATGAAAACAGGATGATTGTGCTTTATTTTTATTCTTCAATTATCTGAAAATCATTCACACAAATTTTCTGAAGATATTAGGACCAGCCAGAAAGGGAGATCAGAAAACTAATGATAAACTGAGTTGAGTCAATGGAATACCACCACCACAGACAACATAATTATCCCAGTAGGTGAATGAGTGATAACCTGTCAGTGGTTGGAGGTCTCCTGCCACACAATACTTTGTCCCACTGATATAAACACAACAGTTACAAACATAACCAGTCCTACAGTAGCTGACAGATACAAAATAAAGCTGTCTCAGTGCTTAATAACCACCATGACATGAAGGTGTGTGAGAGAGTGGAGGTAAAGCTCCATGCATTTTTAACTTCAGTACTAATCTCAGGTGAATGGTTTATTTTATGTCCTGGTCACTTCAATCTAGGAAAAGGGCCCTGAGTCACAGTTTCATGGCAAAATAAAACAAGATTGTGAATCTTTAAGGACATAAACATGACTATGATGTTTACTTGAAATAGGCCCCTCAGGCAGTCTTTAAGGTATTAAATTCTTTTACACTTTAAATGATTTGGATGGCATTTAAAATTTAGCACATGGTTTATGAAAAAATATTTCTTGAATATAAAAAGATAAAATTATTAAATAAATGACATGAAATTTGATATTTGAGTATTTTTTGAAAATCTCTCATGAAAATTCAAGTTTCATTAAAATCTGACAAGAATAACGGTTATTTTACAAGAAGGCCAATATACATTTGTGATCATATCTCACTCATTTCTTCTTAGAATGAGAAATGGTTGATACAGACATGTATAAAAAATCACAACACACATTTTACATGCAATAACATTTTTTTAAATCATGCCATTTATGAGATAATGTGGAAAAATACTGTACAGTTGGGGTGGCCACAGACGACAATATGGCACATGTGCATTGCATGCTGGAAACCTAAGGCTACAAACACAAACTCATAGTATGTAACACTTATTTCTTTTCCACTGCAACAATGGCTGCATGAATGTGCCTTAATGTTACATTATATGTACAATACGTGGCTTATTACAATCTACAGCATTGCGTAAATAAAGTTCGATCACTTTCTTCTGTGATGTGATGCCACATAGTTGCACAGCTCATGAAAATCAGTTTTGATGAACCTGTTGCCTCCAACATGAATGAGATAACATGCCCCTAAAACACTGGTAACTGGCCACCAGACGACATGCATAGCCTCCCAAAAGATATTAACCTACATTTCCATTACAAACAGCCAAAATTAGTGTTCCATTATATGCATGATATATTCTGACACAAACAATAACATACACATTTCATATTGTTCTGCCATTTCTAATCAATGAAGTGCTAAATAAATGTATCCAAAGGAGTTCCATCATGCACAACACAATTTATTACATTGGTATAGTTTCTTTCATGGGTTCTGGTATACAGGTATGATGATGGCCTGAAAAATGGGCTGAAACTAGTCACCTGTGTAATAAACTGTGTTATGCATGATGGAACTCCTTTGGATACATTTATTGATCTCAGCACAATGGGATTGCATCACCTAAAGACACTAAACTGCTGCCTCCATCTTCAACATGTCTAGCATTTCACCTCAGATGACAGTAATCTTACAAATAACCCCCATCATAACCCCAAATCTCATGTATACACATTTGCTTTTGGTACTGTCAACTGGGTGAGTGGAGTCTATGAGTACTACATACAATCTGTTTATAAAGTAATTTCCTCCCAACTGATGACACACTGGTTATGTGTGTATACTTTACTAAGAAAACAGAAACATCTGTGTACTTTAAACATTACTGAAAACAGAAAACATTTGTGAATTTCAAACAACAAAAACAATCTATCAAAGAACTTTCTGTTTGGTAAAAAACCTAGCAAAGCTAGTGGACAGACATAATCTGAGTATGTAACATTGAAAGGGCGGGGTATATGTTCATGTGTACACTGCACATTCTCAGTCTGATAAGGTCTACTGTACAGAGTCTGTTCTTATCAGTGCCGGAAACAGCAATTTACAAGCAGAACAGTATCAAGTTAATATATTGATACTATGTCAATTCACTTATGCCAGTGACACATTCAAAATCCGGTTCTTCAACGAAAAGAGAGCAAATACAGAAAACCATTCTGAATGTATACAGGTTTATGTAGAAGGCAGTACGTGAAAGGGCAACTCTAAAAACATCACAGAACACGATGTATCTGATCAGCTTCGGGGTTGAACATGTACAGAAATGAGGCAATCTTGTAGCTGCCATCTTCAAGGTGAAATGAGTCAATGGGGTGGCCTCATGTAGCTCTGGTAGCACAAAGTGTGTGTGTGTGGGAGTATAACAATTCGATTGGTGACCCTGACACATACACCCCACTGCAGGATCTATAAATGTATGCACCCTGAAAAGGCAACTGCAATGTCTGTCGAAATGTCCATATATCTCCAAATCCTCTATGCAGCCAAACCCCAAAAGCCAATCAAACACACTGAAAACTACAAGCCAAAGCATAAGAATCAGAATTACAGAAAACAGTCGCTGAAAAAGGTAACAGGGTGGAACATGCAACTAAAGTACATTACAGGGACTCAAAAGACAGTACACACAAGTCAGTCAGACTCTGTAAATGTGCAGACAGACTACAAAAACAGTGTCATTTATAGAAATGTGTCACAGAAGAGACATCTGAAAATATGACAAAAGAATAAGCACAGCAGCCTTAATGAATCTCTTAACTATAAGACTGGAATGTCACGGGTATAAAAGCAGGAGATAATTTGTGTTACGGGTGATGATGATGATCATTATCACCATCATGAATCAGATACATACATACATATATCATTTCGTCGGTCCATAATTCTGTCGTACAACAGTTGGACATGAAACTTGTCAGAGAAGAACACTACATACAGACAAAACAAGACAATACAATACAAATCAACAAATATCAAAGCTGCAATCTCCAATACAATATTGTGCAAAGCATAATAACAAAGTAATACAATATACATTACAACAAGAAAGATTTATAGAATTAATTGTCTCTGCTAACCTCCAAACAGTCTTTGACAGAGTGAAA
>Ga0131853_10004722_pt1 | contig 24433 bp, 17 predicted proteins | sample TergutLab28metaG_FD_92764 | JGI IMG/M metagenome (GOLD analysis project Ga0131853, IMG submission 92764) | Labiotermes labralis P1 segment gut microbial communities from Petit-Saut dam, French Guiana - Lab288 P1 (version 2) (version 2) | ecosystem: Host-associated > Arthropoda: Insects >...
TATGAAGCCTTCCTGAGGAATGAGTTACCAGGTTTGTTGGAAGACATACCGTTAATGGTAAGGAGCCAAATGTACTTCCAACATGATGGGGCTCCCCCACATTACACTCAGCACGTGAGGGAGTACTTAAATGAATCCTTCCCTAACTGTTGGTTAGGTCGTGGTGGGCCCGTTGCATGGGCACCGAGGTCGCCAGATCTTACACCTCTTGATTATTACCTCTCGGGCCACATGAAGATGTTAGTGTACAAAACTAAGGTCGAGTCAAGAGCAGCACTGCACGATCGTATTTTTGCAGCAGCTGAACACATACGCAACCATCCAGACAACGTTCCTTCTGCTACTTGGTCCCTGCTCATGCATGCAGAAAACTGCTTAGCAACTGGAGGAGGACACTTTGAACAATTACTGTAAAGCAGGTATTGTATTTTAGTACAGTTATGTAGTAGGCTTATACCAAAATGCACAGTCAGCAAAGTTAAATCAGTACTTCCATACTGCTGAATATTCATGCGCCATGTAAAGTGCTTGGAACCCTAAGAACGACTACGGCGTTAATGCGGGTGTTTATGTGGTTCAATTTAATGGCTTTATGTCACTCATACGTTAATTACATGTTAAGTACAGATATTAACATTACAGAAACCACATATTCCCGCCAGTTTCAATATGTATTTGGTAATCAATAAGTGTGTAACAGCTGTCAAAGTTTCAAACTTCTCTGGCCATTATCTCCGTAACCGTTCAACTTTGGATGTAGGTGTTTTGGGTCATATCGGTATACTTTAATATAAGGAACACTCTCCCGAAGTCTGGCACATTCCTCCTGGGACACCTGTATATTTGCAATCCGTTAACACCAATGGGGACGTGTCATCTTAAAATTAAAAGAAAAAAAAAAAATCCAGTTACATTACTAACTTCCTAGAATTCTTCCTCATTAGTGTTGTTTTATGAACCTTACAGGAAGTTCAATATGCTTATTTCAACCTTACGGTAGTACCAAACACTGCCTCATACAGTGACATTTTAATACCAGCATAAAAAGATACACTTTCAATTCCATGGACAAATCTCAGGCCTTTACCCCACTGTCAACTTTTTCATCTTGCATCCATGTTACTGGGACACTGCTTAGCCCTCCAAATGTTCCCTGGCTATTTTGTCAGGGATTCCTCTCTACAACTTCAAATTTGGGCCAATAATGTTTCACACTAGAAATATTGTACTGTAAATTTCCTGCTTTTGTCATACCACAGCAATAACTGTGCTTGTCAGTTAACCTTTATCATTCCCTCCAAAAACTAACCTCTCGCACCCCCACTGAGGAATGGAGTAATGTATATAGGTGGCTAATAGAGGCTAATGGCCCAACGAAGCCAAGATGTGCAGCATCATGCTGGGGGATTCATGGCACTGAGGTGTTGACAGCAGGGACTGGACAGGCAGGAAACATGAGGAACATTGGCAGTCTATACATGCACAAAGGCAGGGTGAGGGTTTTTTTTAAAAACCCTCTGCAAAAAAAGCTGGTGAAGTGCACAGTCTGAGCAGAAACCAGATAAGAATAATGACAGGATTGCTAAGAGGACACTGTCACTTAAAAGGACATTTATTGTAACTAAGGCTAGTAAACAGTCCTTAGTATGACAGATGCATGCGGGCATATGAAACAGCATCACACGTTCTTTGCACCTGTGAGGCTTTAGCCACGTTAAGACACATGCACCTAGGATCTTTATTTTTTGAAACCAGGTGACTATGCGAACATCTCTGGCTGCAGGATACTGCACTTCGTTCAAGGTGTACGGACCACTGAGGGTGCCAACTCTTCTGTATCCTATTCTATTCTCTTCTAACCCTTATCATCCTAAGCAACCATATGCTGGTCTCTAAAATTTAATGGCATATGGCCTAGCATGCCATGTGCTTGAGTCTGTGTTTACTTGGTTGCAATTTAAATGTCCATGCTAAGCCAGCAAAACTTGTGCAATCAAGAGATATAAATGGCATTTAAACCATCTCCTGAAGGTGAAACTGAAGTGCATTCAGGATTATCACTTTGTGAAGTGATCCTGATATTTTGAATTTGTAATCACCAGCTGTATGAGACAGAGAGTCCAACTCAGTGATCTGACAACATGGGCTTCAGACGAAATTGATGGCTCTCTCAACACCTGTTCTTTCTGCTGACAAAGTTCACGTATTTATGGAAATATTTAGAATACACAAAGAGTAATACATTTGCTTCTGTTAGAAAATTTCATCACTGTGTCTCACACACCATATTCAATTGATGTTTTGTTCTCAGCATGCCACATATTTCACGGTCATGTAAAGGTACAAAACTGACATTGCTCTCATCTCTGATGCCTGTTTCTGTGCTGCACAACAAACACAGCAATGCCAGTATCAAGTCTCATATTATTCACAAAATGCCTACGCAATGAGTGGGCTAGGATACTGTACTCAGCATTACAACTCACTACAGGATGGAAGGTCTGAGGAATGAATCCCGGTTGCAGCAAAATTTTACACACCTGTCCAGACCAGCCATTAAGGCCCACCCAGCCTTCTATACAATGGGTACCAGGTCATTCACGGGGGCAAAGCAGCCAGCGCATGGCATTAACCATCAAACCTCAAGAGTTATACCTCTACTCCCCCTCTATGCCTTCATGGCAGGTTACAGCATAAACTTTACCTTTTACGTTTGCCTAGGCAATGAATGAAACAGCATACACTTTACACTTGGCCTGAGATTTGTAGGAAATTTATAACATGATTACAAACTGTGTAGAATGCCCAATTCTATACTTGACCTTTCACATGCTAGTGGCATTTCTAAGAGCAAATCTCACACAAAATTTCAAGGGCCTGCACTGAACCTACATCACATATGAACTGTCAATATTTTGGTACATAATTCAGTAGTATGAAGATGTACCAGTTCTCAGTGACACAACTATAAATCCAAGTTTCATTAAGACAGAACTATTATGAGGATGGGCACATATACACATTACCATATGACCATTTTTCTTTATGGACAGTAGGCTGAAAGCAAAGTAAAACACAATTTATTATTACTACCAACCTTGATGTCCAAGGTAAATAATGTTGCACCCCTCGTTCGCTGAACCATCGTGACTGTTGGGAAGTTGACCGCTGTCATGTCATGCACACAGATAACACTGTCTGAAATTAAAGGAGTGTTTTATCACATACCTATATTATATATTTGTACATGTACAGAAAATACACACACACACACACACAAATGAAATAGTCTCTGAACTTTTAACTTCCTCTGATCATCACCATAACTACATATCACAGACAAACTTATACACAACACATTTAAAACTCTATTGGATAAGACATTATTTTAAGAATTTCAGAAAAACTACCAATGTTTTCAGTCTTCTAGGATGTGAATCTTTGTCATTTAGAAAGTATTTCCTGATGTTTGGCAGGACTGTAGTGTGTTCATCTTCAGGGTCAAGCAGTCCAAGAAAAATGGCTGGACCTGAAGATGAATGCATGATGATCCTTCAAAACATCAGAACTACTCACACAAAGCAGCATCACATGCCTGAAACTACTCGACTAGCCCAGGCAAAAGAAAATTAATACCAGTGCCCCCTATTGAAGGGCAAGGAGTGTTAACTAGATGACAGGGAAAGGGGGTAAATCAAGTCATAAAAGCCTCAACACAGTCATTAATTATACTACTATCAACTAAAATTGTTTGTTACGCCACATGGGATACTACAGACATAATTTTTAACTCCCACAAATGCTAGAACTTTCCATTGGGTACTTACATTGCAACACCAAGCTTGTTTGCACACTGCTTATTTGAGATGTGCAAACTTCTCTATGGGTCAACCTGAAGTAGCTTTGTGAATTCTAGTAAACCATCACATTTGTTTATAAGATACATATACTAAATACAATTCCTTAAAATTTACATGAAAGTTTGATGTGTATGCTCCAAATAGGACTATGACAACATGATAAGGTTTTCAGAATCAGGCTCCATTCTACACAATAAGACAACGGGCAGAAGATACATGTCAAAGAGGAACTGCCTAAAACTGATGCTAGACAGAAGCACCTCCAAACAAATCATTGGCTTTACTTGCATAAAACAGGTACATTTGTGTCATCAGCTCAAAATGAAACAAGAAAGATGCATTGTCATCCACATCAGTAAACAGCAGTTCACAAAATTATGACACAGATAGCAAAACAAAAATTAATACTGTGCACAAGTACATTTGTGCAGTGCATGTACACTCAGTCTCATTAGCGAAGAAGCTTGGTTTCATCTCAGTGGATATATGAACTCTCATGGTAAAAGGTACTGACTTGTATGCAGAAAATCTCCCTTTAATCCAGTGTCATTACATGATATAAACATTGATGTATGGTGTTCTGTGAGTGCAAATAGGATTATTATGCCCATTACTCTTTCAGACCAATATGTAACACACATTTGACACTGTGCCTGGAACACTTCTTTGATTATAAAAAAACCTATAGCTCTTGCAGCAGCAAAAAACATGGTGGTATCCTCAACCTGTTTCCTGCATAAAGAAATTCATAAACAAACATGGAAATCTCCAGATGGAAAAATGAATAATCAAACTGACCATATACTAATTGATAAAAGGAAAACAAGCAGCATGCTAGACGTGAAATCATGTAGGGGAGCAAGCAGCAACTCTGACTACTTTTTAGTCAGAGAGAGATATAGATGTAAAATAGCATACAGTAAACATAAACCAAATAGAACAAGAAGAAGGCTCCATAGAGATGCATTGTGAGAAGCCAGCACAGTTAGGAGGTTCCAGCAGCAACTGGAAGAATTTGGAAAGTTAGAAACTGAACAGGAAACAGAGGAGAAAAACCATATAGAGGAAGACTGGAAACAATTAAGAGGTAATAATGGAAGCAGCAGAACGAACAATAGGATACTAACCAAAACCAGACATGACGGGATGGTTTGATGATGAATGCCATAAGGCATTAAAGGAGAAGAATGTAACATATAAGAAGTGGATCAATAGACCAACTAGAACTAAAAGAATGGTGAGCCCTCAGGACCAACTTCTCATCCCCCAAAGGGTGGGGGGTTGTAGTAATACTAGACGTAAACTTGAGGACTGGCACCACAGAATGCCATCAACAGTTTAAGCAGTCGGACCCCATGTCACCAATGTCCATGGGGAACATATTAACAAAATAAATAATGGTTGTAGCCACAAATAAATATATTGATAAACTAGGTATTCTCCAAAAAAAAATAAATAAGATCGTTACAATGATCAGTACATAAGTGGAGTGGACTTGCACCCTAGTTGATCTGCGTCACACAACACAGTACTTCCTAAACACCTACAAAATAACCAAACAGGGGCACAGCAAACCAATAATCACTTAACATACAACAGCCCCACTAAATATCGCTTACAAGCTGTAGAGTTCTTACAATATATCATTTGCACCAATCACCTCTGACAAACAGTTACGATGCGTGATCATATTACGTGGTGCTCGTACAAGCCAGTGTTCATAAAGATCGACTCATAACAATATTACAAGAAAATTAAACAAAATAATCTCCAAGACAAATGTAATATGGCTCACTAATAAGGAAAACAAAATAACAAACCCACATGAGGGAGAACACTGCCTCCATACCAAACTTCATCAAGACGTCAGCTCAGTGATAAGTAATAATATGGCAGAAGGGAGTCACAAACATGACAGCGTGGCCAAGACATAAATTTAGACATAAACATAACCAGACTAAATTCCTACATTACCAACATGCCCTGAGCATCCATGTAGCTCCGATGAAGAACTGGCAGCAAGTCTGAAGGTCCCCTCACAGCGGCGGCAGCAGCCGGCCGAGCACCGGAAGCAGAAAGGTAGAAACAGACGAAAAACCAAAGAACGAATGGTCAACCCCCAACCGTAGGGTTACAAGGATAACTCGTGGAGCTGATGTATCCCCTTCCCCCAACTCAAGGGAGCCAATCGACAGGCAATAGCCATATAAGGAAACTAGGAAGCGAAGAAGGTACTGGAAGCGCTCCTTCCACATAGTAACAGACATGAGCCAGAGTGAGTGAACAGCTCAATGGAATACGAGAGGTTGCAGAAAATAGCCCATAAAATATGTAAAAACAGGAAACAAACATGCATGGATAATTGTATAATGGACATAGAAGAAAACATCAAGGACAAACAAATCAGGAATGCATACAAGAAGGCTGGATCACTAAAGGCCGGTTTCCAACCACATACGGACCATTGCAGAGGCACAAATAATGAGATCCTATCTAAGGAGGAAGAAATAAAGACTAGGTGGAAAACCTACTTTCAATATTCGTTAACCCCCCAGCAACAGCAGACCAAAGCAATCCTTTAGAGGCCACCTATACAAACCAAGCAGACACTGAGGAGGAACTAGAAGAAGAACCTCCAGATGTACTGGACATAGAAATGGCAATACAATCCATGAATAACAACAAATCAATTACCATAGATAATATCCCCACGGAGCTTTATAAGAAAGGAGGAGGACTATTACTTAATAAAATTCATAGCCTGATTAAGGGAACATGGAAGGAAGAGAAGTTGCCCACAGACTGGACAAAGAACATTACAGTATCAACATATAAAACCAGTGGAGACAAACTGCAATGCAAAAATTACAGAGGAATATCATTACTACACACAGGGTATACGATATTAACTAGTTATTAATAACAGACTTAAAAAATACACCGAACATATAATTGGAGAATACCAAGCAGAATTTAGAACAGGAAAATCAACCACAAACCAAATTTTTACAGTTAAAAATTTATTGGAAAAAGCCTAGGAGCATAATGTAGAGATACACCAGATCTTTGTTGATTTTCTGAAAGCATATGACAGTATCTGAAGAGACAAACTGTATGCAATAATGGCGCACTTTGGTATCCCGAATAAACTGATAAGGCTAACGAAAGCAACTATGGAAAACTCAACTTACTATGTAAAGACAGGAACAATTATGACGGATGGCTTTAAGGTAGGAACCGGATTAAAACAAGGAGACAGATTGCCACCCAACCTCTTTAATATAGCACTGGAATATGTAATAAGGCAACTGTCGGTACACACTACAACAACATTTCATAGATCAGTGCAATTAATTGGATATGCAGACGATATAAACATCACGGGTAGAACAAAGAGGGTTATTTCAGATGTATATGGTGAACTGAAAGAGAGAGCAAAAGAAGTTGGGCTTATCATAAATGTTGATAAAACAAAAGCAATGGTGCAGAACAGGAGACTTGGAAAGGGAGAAACACTGACTGTTGAGGATCACAAGATTAAAGTGGTCAGGAGATTTAAATACCTAGGGACAGTAATAAATGATAGCAATGATGAAACAGAAGAAATAACGAGCTAGGATCCTGGAAGCTAATAAAGCCTACAGCTCCCTGCAAACCATATTTCAATCTAAACAAATCCATCAAACCAACAAAATAAGATAGTACAAAACATTAATTAAGCCAATATTATGCTATGGAAGTGTGACCTGGACACTAACACAAACAGCACAGCAGATGCTAAACACGTCTGAAAGGAAAATACTGCAAAGAATATATAGCTCAACACAAGAGGGGGGACACTGGTGTCCCAGATGGAATAGTGAACTCTACAGTTTATACAAGGAGTCAAATATTGTCGAAGACATTAAAATTAGGAGATTAGTACGGGCAGATCACATAATAAGAATGGAAGAAGAAAGGATTCCAAAAAAGGCTTTAAATGGAAACTTCCACACCACAAGACCAGTGGGAAGACCAAGAAACAGATGGGCAGATGTGGTCCAGAAGGATGCATTACAACTGTTGGGGATAAGAGGATGGAGGAGAAAAGCTGAAAAAAGGGATGAATGGAGGCATCTTATGAGGGAGGCCAAGGCCTAGAAGGGGCTGTAGTGCCATATATGGATGGATGGCTCTTATCAGCAAGTCAATGCAGCAGATCTCACTGCAAACAATTCTACGCACTGCCTACACAGTGTTTTTGGGGACAGAATAACAAGCAAAGGAATGTGGCCTCCTCACTTGCCAGATCTGAACCCTTACTATTTCCATATGTGAAGCTTATTTAAAGACACAGTTCATGGTAATGACCCTTGCACTGAAGATGACATATAGACAGGATTTGGAATGTTGTGTTAATCAATTTCACCAATAAAACCCAGTGCACAATGTGTTATTTTTTTATGTGATTGCTTGTCTGTGAGCTGAAAGAAACCATTTCCAGTGCCTTCTGTAAATATTAACAGAACTGCTACACACTAAATAAACACATGGGCTCCAACTCATGGAAAACTCAACAGCCGTGATCATTGCCTGCCATCAATCAAAATAGGCCTTGTGTTCAGAGATGTGGAGAGTCATTTGAAAAAAGAACCTGTAGTAACTTAATCATAACCAACTTATCTGCCTTCCTGTCAGTGAAGCTGGATTATTCTAACGTTACTAAACCTGGCAGAAATCTATTCATGCAAACACCCTTTAACCCAATTCCCATCTAATTTAAATTCAATGAACCCAAGACTTTATGTCTGTCACTAAAGTCACACATCTTGTGGTAATCCAGAAGTATATTACCTGGACTGTCATCCAACGATACTCTGACATAAAAATGTAGCACAATATTATTGTAAATGATAACATAATGGGTGAAGGTGTTAAACAATTCATCAACGGCCATTTTGGCTGAAATGAGTTAAGTGTTAACAACCAAACATAATCAGGCATTTTGCAAGACTTTCTGCATATGGACTCATCGGCATGTGTTACAGCTACCAATTAAAATTAGGTACCCTTGAATCGAAAGGCAATGAAACCATACCTGATAAACTAATAAGAAGCTGATATTCCGGAACAACGGCCAACTGCTGTATGGGCTTCTTGCTGAAGTTTTTATTATAACGCAGTAATTGTACGTCGGGCTTCTGTTCTCCATATCGACAAGAAACACTGTACATTAACAGGTGCCCATGACGTGTTCCAACCAACAAATTGTCATCTGCAAAACATACAGTAACAATTTTGACAAAGGTTTCGATTAAAAGGCAAGTTAATCAATACATTTCCCACGTCGTGTCGTATATCAAATTACGTACCATACGCTGCGATTGATTCTATCTGAACTGATAACTTGAGCAACTGGAAGAGCTCATATGCATCATGCATTCTTGGTGGATTTTGGATATATAGCGTAAGTAATGTGTAAATACCATTTGAGAAATTAGATTAAAAATCTTACGATGAACATCAATGAAACCACTTCCTCTGTCCCAATAATGGCTAAAATGCAAACAATATCGATACAAAATCACAGTTAAACCCGAAACACAACACAAACTCCGCCATAATGTAAAAGTCTACGGACTAGAGATGATCCACGGATTAAATCCGAAAATTGAGAATGAATGGGAGGTATTGAAGGACAAACATATGATTCTGACTCAGAGACATGGATTACGTACGAAACCCCAAGGGTAGCACAAACTCTAATCCGTGATAGTCGCACTGAAATTTGTGACTCAATCTCTGAAATCCCAAGTAACCTGGGGTAGATGATCTGTGCCTGTGGTTATAATTTGGTCAGAATGACTTCAATTTGCTGTTAAGCTTTTGGAGAGCTTTGCATACTGGTGTGAGTTGAGACATTATATCACGTTCATGCCGGCAAATCACCTGTATTACGAAAAACGAAGGACTGGAGACTGTTCATATCGTGGTATTCATAATAGCATACAATGCACTTATTACTAGAATATAATTTCACAGTCGTTTGTATTTAACTGTTTCCTTTTCCAGCAACATGCAAACCATAAGAAGCAGGCTGATGAACTGCTGGGGAAGTCTTCGTGCATCTCCTACAAAATGTGATCAATCGTCATTACGCTCACTCGAAACAATATACGTGGGAGCGATGACAGGATAGTAAGCTAGCGGCAGGGGTATACTCTTTATATTCGCACACCAGCTAGGTGATATTGTTCCGCGGTATGACATGGTGGACCTTACCGTGTGGGAATATATATATATATATAAAGTTTATCTTCGTCAGATAGCACTATACGTGCTATCTGACGGAAATAATCTTTTGGCATTAGTGGCATTACTAGCAGGCAAAAACAAAAATTTGAGTATATTTAGTAATTCTTCATTTACTCAAATAATTCTTTCATACATAATTACAATTACACTTTCGCATTGCTGATGCTCATTTTTTTAAGAAGAAAAAGAGGAGGAAACGGATCCAGGAGATCAATGCAGAATGAATAATTGTGGCAAATAGTATACTTTAATTTCAGAATTACGGAAAGAATAAAAACTGCTCTTCGATGGGTTAGCAGTCAGAGCTTGTAGGAGTTGTAGGGAGAACGACCAGCGGTTGATGGTTGGTGACGTTATGTGGGACGGGCAGTTTCTGAACTTGTGCGAAGTTCCCACATCACCTTCCTGCGGAGAAGAGAGAAGGTGTTGAACGCTGGAATCGGAGCGTGTGGTCCGAATTGGTGGTGTGACTGCAGTGGCTTGAGCGCTGTGTGGTTGGGCTGGTGGGCTGCTGGTGTTGCCAGTGATGTCGTGCCGGGTCCCGTCCAAAATCTATGCAGGCTTGACTCTGTCTGTTGACACGGTGACCTGCCTGCAGCGCACGATAATCTCGAAAGTTTTATTTGTGCGGGATGCTGAATCGTGGGTCCAAGGCACGGCGTATGGCGTCTTGCCGTAGAAATACATGCGTCGAATCCTTCAGGTCCCTGCTGATGAACGTGGCAGGGTATGAATGGCATGCTGTCGGGGTTGGCCGCAGTTGGTCCATGCGGCGGCGGGGCTGCTGTATGAAGATGGATGGCTCGATGGTCGGGGCGGATGGAGCAAGGAGCATAGACGAGTTCCGCTGCGGATAACTGCATGTCCTCCTTGCAGGTGGTGAGTATGCCGAGGAGAACTAGCAGGAGAGCTTCGGTTCATTGCTCATCTGCATGGCATATGATGGCGGCTTGAAGCGTGCGGTGTAGCCGTTCCACGAGGCTATTGGCGGCAGGATGGTGGGAGCTCATCCCGCAGTGATGAATACGACACAGCTTGGCTAGGCAGTGGAAGACCTGAGAATCAAACTGGCGTCCTTAGTCGGTCGTGATGGTCTGGGGACAGCCGAATCGATACATCCAGCCGGAGAGTAGGACACGCGATACCGTCTCTGCTGTGATGTCGCGATAAGGAAAGGCTGCCAACCAGTGCGTGAAGCGGTCCAATGCAGTAAGGCAGTATTGAAATCCTGCCGAGGACGGTAGAGGACCGACCAGGTCAATGTGGATTTGTAGGAAGCAGGAAGGTGGGAGGGGAAAGTTACAAAATGTAGCGACAGTGTAGCGAGAAGCCTTGGCGCGCTGGTAAGGTTGGCAAGCTCGGGCCCCAAGTACTGCAATCTTCTCGAATGGCTGGCCCCACGAAGCGTTGTGAGACGATCTTAGCCGTCGCCTTATTTCCGGGGTGACTGAGGGAATGAGTCAAATATCTGACGGCGGAGAGGAGATGGGACGAATGGGCTTGATTTTGCAGTAGATGTATTGCAGTACAGCTCGACTGAGGTGCCGGGAATAAGAAGGTTCTTGAGCTGTTGGGCTGTGTTACTCACCAGTAGTGTTCGGAGCTCGTCATCGTCGTCCTGGGCTGCGGCAAGCGCGTCATGGATTACGGGCGCGGTGATTGCTTCGAAGCGGGAAAGCGCGTCGGCAACGACGTTTTCTTGGCCGGATATGTGACGAATGTCCGTCGTGAACTGGGAGATAAAGTATAGTTGGTTGAACTGCCTTGGCGAACACTTGTCCCTCCTTTGTTGGAAGGCGAAGGTGGCTTGTCGCCCATCAGAATGGTAAAATGACGGGCTTCATGCGTGTGGCGGAAGTATCTCACGGCCTCGTAGATCGCCAAGAGCTCCCTGTCGTAGGTGCCATATTTTTGTTGCGCCAGGCTGAGTTTCCTGGAAAAGAAAGCGAGGGGCTGCCACGCGCTTTGCGCTCGTTGTTGGAGGACAGCACCCATGGCGGTAGTTGAAGCCTCCGTGACCAAGGCAAGTTGAACCATCGAATCCGGGTGTGCCAGAAGAGCAGCACGAGTCAGTCTTGCTTTACACTCGTCGAAAGCTGTGATGAGTTCTGCGGTCCAGGTGACGGGATGGGAACCCTTAGCTCTGGGGCCGGAAAGGACGTCATGAAGAGGGGCTTAAATGGAAACTGCGTGGGGAAGAAAACGTCAGTTGAAATTTAGCATTCCCAAGACACCATGGAGATGGCTGACGGATTTGGGAGGCGGACGGGCTTGAAGATCTGCGACTCGTTCCGGGAGAGGCTGGGAACCTAGGGATGAGATTTTATATCCCAGGAATGATATTTCAGGAACATAGAAAACGCACTCGGATGAGTTCAGTAGGATATCGTCGGTTTGAAGTTTGGTGAAGAGGGTACAGAGAACGGCTAATGACAAGGATGTCGACCAGATAGGCGAAGCAGAAACCCCAGTCTTGTAGGATATCGTCCATAAAACGTTGAAAGGTTTGGGAAGTTTCTCTGACCAAAGGACATGCAAGGAAATTCAAAAAGACCAAAAGGCATAGTAATTGCGGTCTTCTTAATGTCGTCAGTATAGGCAGGAATTTGATGATATGCCCTCACGAGGTCAGTTTTAGAAAAGATTGTGCAACTGGAAAGGTGATGGGCATAGTTCTGTATGTGTGGACTAGGTGTCACTTAAGGATAGTGCAAGCATTCAGGGCAATGATGCAAGTGAAAGGCTTCTCATAACTGTCCTGTTCATATTGCCTTTCCGCAAAGCACTGGTATTAATAGAACTCAGATGGTTCAAGAACTTAATTTTGAATCACCTCTGACAATATGGAATTTCAGTTCATGAATCTGCGGATCAGCAACTTTCGAGGAGCTCTTCAATCTGGTTCAACAGTGTAGCTGAACTTTATAAAAACATCCATGCACATAAATTAAAGCAACTGGATGTTTCAAACATGGATGAACTAACCTTATAAGGGAGTCCGTTCTTCTGTGGTATAGAGATGCGTCACCAGGGAAACAGTTCCAGATGTTACAATGCATTAGCCCAGTGTTATATTCCCAAAAGGAACCCTTCACACAGCTGTGAGAACGTCAAAGCTGACTTTACTGACAGCAAAAGCCCTTAAGTAGTAGTCACAGGAAGTTACATTAAGTTTGGCAGTCATGCATGAGTGTTGCCAGAGTAATTGATCAATGCATAAGTTTGGCATATATTTTTTTAAACAGAAGAACCAGTTTTAATCAGCAAGGAAATTTTTTCTATTTGTGCCCATTATTCCATTCACACCTTGAACCTTAAGCAATTTCTACATTAATTTTCCACAATTAGCATGTACAATTGGACATGACATACAGTAAAGATGTCCTTGTGGAAATATCAGTGCATGTGGGGGAGTGGAGGTACAGCTACACTCTTTAAGCTATGCCATAGATTAGATGGAGTTGATTGGTCAGCAACATGCCCTCATCACTGTAATCACTGGGACAGAGACCATGGTACCCTCTGAGCGAGAGGCTGTGTGGGCCTGAAAGCCAGTCCAGATGCTTTCAAGGAGAGAGAAATATCTGCCAAGAATTCAACCATAATTTTTTTGCCCAGCCCATAGCATAGTCACCAAACCTAACTTTATTTTCCTGGCCTCTTGTTATCTGTTGACACTGCACTAATAAATGTACCATGACACAAACATGACAGTAATCAAGAGTCATTTGTCTGTTATAGTGTGGAATGGATGTTCATGAAACAAGCAGATCGTGGTTTTGATGATGGGAGTTTAACAACACTTGGCGACTATTCGAGGAATGATCCAGTCAATGTGAGTGACAGTGATAGTGAAACATCCACTGACATTTCACACCAGACAAAAATCTGTCAACTGTAAAATGTGTGGTAAATGTTTCAGCAGACACACAAGTCTTGTGGCAGACATTGCTATCCATAATGGTACTAAATTCTCACGTATAAAATATGCAGTAAAGGTTCACCTGGACTAGCAATCTTTGGGCTCAAAGTTGTTTTCACAGCCTGCACATCTTGCAGATCAAACTCACATCCACACCGGTGATAAACTCTTCAAATATGAAGCATGCTACAAAAGGTTTCCAGAGTGTGGACATGTCATGGCTTGTTCATGCATACACACTGGTGATAAATTCACATGTGAAGTGTGTAGTGAGCTTCCCACAGCGTGGACATCTTTGACTCATACCCATATCCACAGTGGGTTTAAACCCTTCAAATGTAAAGGTAGTAATAAAGGTTTCACCTAACCTACCAGTCTTTTGGCTCACACTTGCATCCATGCTAGTGATAAACCTTTCAAATATGAAGCTGTACAATAAAAGTTGTGTGGAGTAATTTGTACATGATATTTGTTCACACTAGTAATAAACCTTACAAATCTGAAAAGTGTCATAAATGTCTAAATTGTGTGTCTCTTGCTGCAGATAATACAACTGATAAAACTCTTTCTGTTTCAAATGTGACTAGTAATATTTTAGATAGTGTAAAAGTCTTTTAGGTCGTTCATGCACTGATAAGGACCTGAAACCAAATGCAATGCTCACAGACCTAGGATTCTTCCAAAATTAATTTCCCTTTATGGATCAGTTGTGGCATGTCAAAATAGTCTGTGCAACTGAGAATCTGTCATTCAGTACATAATATTTGGGAACAAGTCAAAATGGTACTTACGAAAAATTTAAGGACAGAGGAACTTATGTTTTTAACTAAAGTTGCTGCTTGTTTATCTACTGAGGGGTGTTATTATAAGTCACAGTAATTGGGCAAGTGGTGAACAGATTACTTTTGTGAAACAAGTTTAGTTTTTTACCACCTGGTATTTTTGTGATACTTCTCAATCCTTATCTATTGAGTGGAAAGAAGGTTCTCTTTCTGGCATGAAGAAATGTAACACTTGTCAAATACTTGGTCTGGTCTGTGTGCAGTGTGAGAAATATTTTAACTCTTTACATGCTTCTCGTCCTATTTACATGCTCATCACCCATTTTTTCTGCCTACATGTGGTCTTTGTACAACTAAAATTTTGAGGCTCGTAAACAAACTCGTAGGCCTCTTCTGTACATAGCATAGCATGCTATTTTATTTGGTAGCACCCAGCCCATTCCAGACTTGGTCAGAAAGCCATGCATCAATGTGACTGCAGTATGGCTTATCAGTGAAAGAAGAGAATTTGACTTCTATTCCTCCATTGTAGCTCTATAACAACACTTAAGGCACAAGAACGATATTGGTTTTAATATGTACGTGTACCTACACAGAATGTTAGTCACAGCTCACACTTTTTGTATCATCCACAGAGACCAAGCAGTACAAGGTCATTTATACTGACAGATGGTTAGCAGTAAATTTACTGGTGGTGTTCATATCAAGTTGAATTTTATTACTTGTACTTTATGGTTTAAACTGGTAAAGGAGTCTGATCGTTTGTAAGCATAAATTTATCATGTTCATGACATCAGGGATTCTTGTAAAGGAATGTCTATGACAACACCATGGTATGATGCTACAGCACTGGAGTGATAAGGATGATATGCACCCAGTACATCATGCACTGGACACTTCTACAGCTTTCATTTACCTGGTACACACCATTATTAATAAAAGCAGCAGTGTGCAGCATGTCCTGCAAACTAATAAAATGAACAGTAATACTATCTATTTGTAAAAAAGAAAAAGAAAAAAAAAGCTAGTTCAAAATTTTGATCTTTATTCAACTCTGAATGAGAAAAATATAAATTCCAGATACAGCTGAATTTTCCTTCAGATTTTGTATATCTTTTACACATGAATAATACAATGACTAGACAGATGGTGACCATATGAGTCACAAAACCCACACACTTCAAAATAATTTTGTACAGACTTTTGTATATTTGAAATTATAGTCTTAAGTTTCAAAATAACATAACTGTTACTGAAATATGCCAATGATTTTTATTTGAAAACAGTTTCATTTATAATGTTAACAATGGAAGAACTGGTTCGCCCTCTGTTATTCTTGTCCATCAAGAGTAATTTCAGTACATGAACCACTCTGCAACTAGTGCATTATTCACCTGGGCAAGACAAGCACTGTCCGATTACAAGTATTTCTTCCACTATTTATGTAAAACAAAATCATTGCCCTAAAGCCACAACAAAATAGCTACAAATTCCATTTCAAGCAATGGATGCCACTGAAAAAAGTAACATGCAGCATTACACTAGTTAATTTGCTGGCAGTGAATGGGCTTTATCATTTGTTACTTCTAAGATATGAGGCTGACTTGCAGAAATATTAGTTTTCTTGTGGTTAGTATGAAAGGAATATGAACATGATAAATATGTTACGCATGACATGACCGGAATATATGCATTCATATATTTATTTAACCTAGTATATTATTTACTGTACATAAATATATTCAAACGACAAATAAATCTACAAATAGTAAACTTTAGCTTCATTCGATTCATTGCAACTACCAGGTTACCAGCACTTTCTCTGATACTTGGCAGTAAACGCTGTTCGTTGTAAAAGCAAAAATAAAAAATAAAGAACAATATAACCGTGGAAGGGACACGGACCAGTTTGAATCCAGCAGTTGGCTTGTGTAATATCTTCAACCAAAACTGTTAAACCTCAAATATTTAAAATTAAAAATACTTGTAATCAGACCGTATTGGCAAGACTGACTGCTCAATGTAGCATTTCTGCAACAAAGGAATTTTTATGAAAATAGATGTAAATATGAATATTTTTTGATAATGAAAACTACTGTTGCCACTTAAAATAAATTAAAGGAACTGTACAATAAAATTACACACCCTTTTTAATGCCTAGCAACTGGCTTTCATCTGAGAGGGCATTTTGAGTGAATATTTCATTACACAGCAAAAGTAGATTAAAGTTAAAATAAAAGTAAGTAAATTATTTCTACAAGTGTTTGTGGACAGTTTTACACACGTATATGTATGTTAATATGTATATGGCCTTTGATACCCATTTCATTTCCAGTCCATTTTGCAACATATGGTTTACAATAACTGAATCATGCCACAGTAGTTGATTCCAATCTGAATCCTTCCTTTTCATCTAATCAAAAGAGAAGTTATGTTATCCTGGTTCATGCTTTCAAACTGAAACATACCAAGATTATAACTGAAAATTCTTCTAACCACAATTTTTATGCACTTATGATGGTTCAAGATTCAAAGAAAGAAATCCATGAACCAGAATGACAGGCCAACTTAATGAATGAATGAATCAATCAATCAATCAATCAATGAGTGAGTGAGCAAGCGAATAAGTGTAGTATACTGTAGTGTAGTGTAGTGTAGTGTAGTGTGCTGCAGATAAGAGAGATCTCTGTCAGTTTGGGTTTAGAGATCTGACTCTCCATATAGTGCCGTGGAGAAGGACATGTAATCCAAGGCTCCAGGTACAGAATTCGGTCCCTTGTATGGTGGCATGCGCTGAATGCAGTACTCTGCCTGGTCAGGAGGCAGCTCCCTCCGCAGCTCATCTGGAAGGATGTATGGCTGGAAACACAATAGTGAAAATTTCAGAATTCAAGTATTATCCAATACATGACCCAACAATGAAAAATAACAGCAACACTGCTACACCATGCTTGCACGCTTCACTGTAACCCAGTCATATTAACATGACTCATCATTCCCACCAGAAGTAAATACTGTATTTAACAGCATGCAATATGACCCTCATCTAAGATGACCTCCCACATTAAAATACATCTTCCAAGAGAAAATGTATTAATCTAAGTCCAAGATAACCCCCTATGACATACGCTGGGAAAAGATGTTTTACTGTGTTATCGACCAATTGACAAAACATGTCAGATTCCATCAACCTTCACCAGTCAGTGTCATTCTCTCCACCTGCACAGTGTAATGAGTTGGGGTCTTCCATCTTCCTCATGCTTGAAGCTACCATTTCAATCCTCTTCACTTTCATTCCAGATACACATCATCACCAGGCCCATCCAATGCACTATCCATACAGCATGATTGAAACCCCTTCACAGTCACTTCTGATGACGTGCTGCCATGCCATAATCCACAGCCAACGATGTGTCACACTGGGCTTCCTGAGTCTTCCAGCTTGGGTCGAAGCATTATCATCTCACATATAACTGTTTTAGATGGTATCTTAAATGGCTTGTACACCACATGTAACACAAGTTCTCCGTTTATGGAACTGATTGTGGTTTCTATTTCTAGGATAAACTGTCCCTTAAATGCAAACAACACCAAAACCCCATTTTCTCAGAAGCACCCATGGCTTTCTGTTCCATGCCACTGCCAACCAATTCTTTGTAAGTTAATTTATCATGTAACCTTAAGGCTGACTGCTGAAAATGATTCATGTAGGCAGCTGCTCCTTAGGCACACCCCTGCAAATTTATAATCATATATGATGGCACATGCTACCAACTGTTAATACTGCCAATATAATTGTTACTTGCATCTTTTCCTTACTGTTACTTTCAACTCAAGATTCTGCCCCACTGTAACTGACAGTATAACCTGACAGCCTAATGAGGTGCAGTGGGATTTCATATTTGGCTCTGGACCTAACTGTGTGTGTCTGTGTGAACATTAATCACATGCTGCTGAAAAGCAACAAGCTTCATCTTGAGGTTACCGGCACCTTCCAGCAAAGTGGGTTCTTCAGTGGAGACAGAACTCAGTATACATCACACATACACACCAACCCAAGCTGGTCTTCAGCTAATGCTGCAGGATGTGTGATTTAGCAAGTTTCCATGCTTCATATTTTATCATCTTATGTGTAATCTGCACTCTAGTTTTTAAGAGCACAAACTTGACACTATCGTATACCTAGTTCTAGAAAATGATCATGCCAGGGTACATTGAAAAATTTTTGGGCAGCACTCACATTTATCAGCTTCTCATTTTGTTACTTCCAGCTTCTGATGTTCAATTCAACGACCTGAACTTTCTCACTGCACTGCAATTATTTGTCTTCTCAGCATGGTTGATCAGCACTAATTTGTAGTTTGCTTTGTAACTATGCCTGATTCCACTTGGATTATAGCTCTCTTCTCCATGTAGCCTATCAATGTACTATGTAACGAATGAACTTTGTGCTACATAAAGTGTTGTTCTCCCTTGGTGATACTCATGACAATGTAGCAATGCATACTTTGGTTTGGCTCAACACGGACCAGTTTGGTGCTCTGTACATGAATACATGAATATCCCCACACACTTAAATGTGGAATTTAAGGGGAAAATCAGCCTGTCCTACATTTCAGCTATGGTAACGCACATTTATTAACATGTCTAATAAAATCCTTGCAAATCAATGACTGACTGACAGTTAACTGGTACATCGCACTAATTTCTAGGTGTATTCAATGCTATTGTGACTTTCAGAAGACATGTACAATTACAGTTTCAGTAAACATCTAATTAACACAGTTTGGGCTTCAGACAACTTTTGACAGAACAGCTGCTGTTATTTAGCACTCTTCTTGACACAGAAAAGTACTGCTAAGGAGAAGACTCTGTATATCACAAACTTCCTGAGAAGTTGCTTAATACATTTGCTCCCAGTATCTGGACTTGCTGATAAACTGCTGGTCCAGCAAAATTTTTATTAACACCATTGTTTTACATCCAAAAATGAAAACTTTAAAGAAACCAGGAAAGATGGGTTCACTAAATTTTTACAGGATACAAAATACACTGTCTAGTATTGTTTTAGTGTGTGATATCTTGTGCTGTACAGTCATGGGTGCAATGAAATCCCACACTTTTTACAAAATCATCTAGTGTCACCGAGTTTTTTTTTTGTGTGCATATTTTATCAGTTTTAGACAGCGGGAAATGCAGGAGAACATGTTCTTCTCTTTTTTCACTAAGTGTGTATGGAAGGTCTTTGGCTGCAACTCATCTTCGTACACCTAAAGTTTCGTGAAGGCTAGCTGATGATGAAGTTAAAGCAGGTGACTGTGGAGTTGCAGGAATCTCTTCCTGATGAATGAGGTGTCTGAACACAGTGTGCATGGCAATGTTCTGGGGGGGGGAATTGGTGTGCCACAAACAGGATGGTCACTCCAATACACTTTGAGTTTCAGTTTCTTGATTATCTCTATGATGAATTTTAGGCTTAAAAAGTTCATTTCTTCCACTGTCAGGAGCACCCAAGTCTGATGTAAGAATAGCCTGTGAAAGTGCATGGCATTGCACCTATGGTTGATCAACAAAACACTCATAAAATTGTGGGGTACAAAATTAGTCAACAAATCCCTTAATACCTTCACAAGACTGAACTACCATATTTATGCCTACATCTGCAGTGAAACATAAATCAAGAGGGCAGTATAGGAGCAAAGAAACAAGCGGAATAACAACATGGACAACACTTTCTGTATCATTAGAATCACTCTCTGATGGAACAAGCTCATTTTCAAATCATCATCATCTAGTATTCCTACAGGATCATCATCTAAACTCCTGTCACACATCATTCCGGGTATTTCACTCTCATCGTTCACAGTGTCACCTTTCCTCTGTGCCATGTTGACAGAATGAAGTTCTTTACAAAAGTAACAAAAAAAGTATGCAATACATGCAACCAAAGAAATTCAATGTCAAAAAGAAGGTTCAAGCAACATCTTGTGAGCACAATAAGAACTATGTATTATAACCACAGTCATTCAACTTCCTCACATTTTCTTTTGTGTGGCATCCTTATTCCAGCATGGTTGGATATGGGCATTTGGACACTACAGATCTCTCCAACTATGGTCAGATAAGGGAGTGTTGGCATTAATTAAACTATGTTCCTTATGTTTTAAGTTCGCTTACCTTGTCTCCAACCAGTGAGCATAAAAAAAGTTGCAAATAACTATAAAATTTCCAATAGCTCAAATTTGTAAAAGTGCAAAATATTTCATTCTAGTATAATGGCCTTCAGAAGGTCCTGAGGAAAATGTACCACTATGACTAATTATTATAATGTATATTTAATGTATATAAAGGTAGTTAAGATAATGACAGCAGACTAAGTACATACTTCAGTGACAAATTAAACAGCCCATCCATGAGGCTGCTACGTAAACTATGATATACATGAAGTGAAATTTTCTAATATCTGAAAAACTATGATATCCAGCAACCCTATGGTCTCACACATGCCAGGAATAACAGATTTTACAGCAATTCTTTCACAGACTCTTGTGGTGTCACTAGTTCCAATGAGATACCCATAAATACCAGTATGTGCATCTGTGAATATAATATTCATGTTGCCAATGCAAATATCACTGCAGTATTCCTTTGTAACTATTATAAAATCTCACTAAATTGGACTTTCAATGTACTACTTCCTTGCTGTTAAAAAGGAGATTTCACTACCACTGTTTCATACAATCAAGGACTTTGGAACACCATACAGTAAGACTGATCTTGGCACTTGTCTTCTGTTAGCAAACACCATTAACCTGGACACTTTACAGTTCACATGATAAGAATAAATATACATAAAGCTTACCTTGTCTCCCGCAAGAATGCGGAATGAATCGATGACCTGCTCTGCTGTATCAGTGTCAGTAGTCTCGCGTGTCATGAAGTCCAGGAACGCATCAAAGTGCACATAACCTGTTGCATTGGGATCCACAACAGCAAGGATACGCTGGAAGTCAATCTCACCCTGACGATCTTTGCCAATGCTGTATCCCAGACTTACAAGGCATGACTTGAACTCCTCAGGTGCTAAGCGACCTGTACGGTTTTTGTCAAAATGGTTGAAGCTGCTACGGAACTCATTCAGTTGATCCTGCAAGACAGCAAATTAAATCTGATATATCCTTTCATTCCATCAGATGGATTACATGTTATTTTCTTGTCATTAATTTAATTGTTAATATGCAGACCTAGATGTCCATGATCATGAATTGATGAAGATTTAAGGTAAAAAAAAAAAAATCCTGCATTCAAGGAAATATGGTAGTTCCACATTTTACTAATGAACAAATAAATATATTCCTAACTAACAGTTTAATTAACAGCAAGGTATACGACCCTTTAAGCTTAGACACTTATTAATACAGAATAATTTAAAAAACAATATTGATGTATGGAGAGGTATGATGCCTTAAACTGAAGAATTCGTGTTCGAGATGACATAAATAATAACATTTTTTGTTCCCACTAAAGAACCTGAAGGCTTATCAGCATGGCCAGCACCCACCACTAAATCCGATCCTGAACCACTTCACCTAATACCTTCACGTCCAATTTCACCCAAAGAATCATTTAAATAATCACCTACAGTGTCCTAAGTGGTCTCTTCACTAATACTTTACAACATAAATTTTGTGTGTTTCTTATTTACCATGAGTGTTACATGCTCTGCTCAAATACACGTGAATACAAACTCCAATCTTGTCTTCACATTTCAGCAATTTCATTATGGGGTGTTACACATATGCTTAACACTGTAATAATCAACAGGAATTGACTTTCAGAGGACTGTGCATCATGATATATTCTTATAATAAAAGCCAACAAGATGCACTATTTCTCAAATTTATTTTGGTAAAAACTCTAAATATTTCGGACAGATCTACTGCCCACCATCAGGAGTCTCAACACTGTACACACAGCAATAAGCATTTGTCATGCTAGTTATGTTGGTTGCCTGCTAGCATGGTCAGGATGGAACTAAGTTCCATCCTGGCCTCACTAGCAAACAATCAACATAAGTAGCATGACAAATACCTATTGTTGTGTATACATTGTTGAGACTCCTGATGATGGACAGTAGATCTGTCCGAAACATGTAGAGTTCTTTACCAAAATAAATTTGAGAAATAGTGCATCTCGTTGGATTTTATTATAAGTACCAACAGGAAACTATATAATGTAATATATACGTGTAGTATCAACTATTTTCTAATATGTGCAAACTGCAAGTCCATGGTTACCCACCAGAATTACAATTAAACTTGTTGCTTCAAGGCATTTAAAATTCCTAACAATCATCTTTTTCATTTATTCAGCATAATCAGAAGATGCTGATGATGAAACCAAGATAGAATTCAGGATAATATCCATATGGTGGATAAAAAAAAAAGAGAGAGATGGATGGAAAAATTAATATAATGATTTGAGAATAAAGTTGAAATTATATGAAGTTGAAACTGATATCCTGCAAGGAATAATTCCATGAAGCACTCCAGCAATAAAAGCCAATTCATTCAGGTGGCTAAGCAACCTCTCTGCCCTCAATAAAACTGGAAGGTTCATAACAACATTCACAACAAACTGGATTAGACCCTAACCTGAGACAGATGAACCCATTCTATATCCTCAAAACATATTTTTTATTAACATTCACTTAAATATCATCCTCCCATCTACACCAATGTCTTCAGAGAGGTTTCCTCCCATCAGGTTTCCAGATTAAACTTTTGTAAGCATTTCTTATCTTCTACTGTGTGCTAATTGTCATGCCCAACCAAAAAGAGCAATAAATTTTTTGACTCTGGGATGACAACTACAGGACATCAAAGAAAGAAATAATATATGAAGAAACATTCAACAGTTCATTACAAATGACCATACTGTTCTTACCTGAGTGATGCCCTTTGAGTCCCTTGTAAGTATCTGATTCTCCACCTCATTGATATTGCGATTGATGGATGTCAGCAACTGTTCCCAGCCAACGCGCAACGTCTCCATTGTGTACTGTGTGTACCTGCATAATACATAAGGTTCCACTATAAATTACTAATTCATAAAGTTTAGTGATCTGGAACTGGCCAGCAAACTACCTTTAAGTGACTAGGTGTCTAGGAAAAAGGCATTGTTAGCCTGTCACTCAAGAATGCAGATATGTATGAACCCAGTATGATTCAGTGTGGATTTCATCACACGCCTTTCTCTTTCCAAACCTTAGATAAAGTCAAGAGGAGACCCCTGGTTCAATTTCCTTGATAACCTGCTGAATTGTGGCAGAACTACTTCATCTGTTTTGACATACAGGCATTCTTCCCACATGTTCTACATATAATGTATCATTCCTGGTTATGCAGCAGCAGGGTGCAAAAGAAAGCGGCAGGGTGCAAAAGAAAGCGGCTAGGGTGCAAAAGAAAGCGGCTAAATTTGCGTATCATACGAGCGAATCGAACTGGGAAACACTATCGCAGCGTAGAAAGATAGCACGTATATGTGCTCTCTTCAAAGCGTATTCTGGTGAAAAA
>Ga0131853_10004725_pt1 | contig 24422 bp, 8 predicted proteins | sample TergutLab28metaG_FD_92764 | JGI IMG/M metagenome (GOLD analysis project Ga0131853, IMG submission 92764) | Labiotermes labralis P1 segment gut microbial communities from Petit-Saut dam, French Guiana - Lab288 P1 (version 2) (version 2) | ecosystem: Host-associated > Arthropoda: Insects >...
ATATATATATATATACACACTGTTTAATACTAATCACACCATCACACAATGCAGGACACGGTGAATCCTACACGGACTGCCCTCGGATCGAAACCAGGCCTCTGATGTATGACGGAAAGCCTGCCTGCCCAAATAAGACAGAAATATAACGGTTTCTTGATTGCTTACGGTTTATTCTACGATACTGCCAGTAGTTCGGTTTATGTAACGCCCAATGATCGTACGCTGATCGTGAATGCTGAATTGGAAAGGAGATGGAAGGAAGCGACTGTGATTTAATTTCAGGCACGATATCGGCATTTGCCTGGGAATAGAACAATCGAAGAAAACTTCAGTCAGAAAGTCTGGTGTCTGAACCATAATTTCTACTCAGAATCTCAGAAAGAAGAGGCATGAAAGCTAACCAACCACTAGAACGCGACATACTATATAAGAGATAAAAGTCTCGTGAAGAGATATGGAATGGGTAACAGAATGTCATGTGTTGACATGCACTGCTCTGAGAGATACTAACCAAGAAATATCACAGATAGGATCGACAAGAATTCAGTAGAGTCTCGAAAGGTCTACGTTCCGAACACAAACCCAGAACACCCGGTGACACAAACCACCTCATTTAAAGAAAAAGGAAATTGTTTAGTTCGAGTTCTGCATGAAATGTAACTCTACCTGAAAAGTGTTCCAAGAGTTTAAATGAAAAACGAGGAAGCTGTATCTTGGAAGTTGTGGAAGAATGAATTATTTCTCTTGCATCTACACACAGCACAGGAAAGATAAAAAAAAATTCCGTGACGCAAGCGAAAGAGAAAGAGCCTCTGTGTATCGTAAATAGAAGGGGTGTGTTCTCCCTCTCACGTTTCTTTTGGCCCCAAGGAACATAAGAGCGAGCTAACATAGGGTGAACCAAAAATAACATAACACATTAATTTGTACGTATAACCAACATTACATGCACCAAAATATAAACAGCAGAACTTAGTAAACAACTAACATGTTTCGGCACGTCATAGGTGCCATCATCAGGGAGTATTCTCAGTAGCTATCGTAGCGCCCACAAAATGATCCGTTACAATGTAGGCTAAGTGGATAAAAACAGCCATACACTCGCACACGCATTATAATCCCAGTTACAACACAAGAATGTCCACAACACAAATATTAGGGCCTACAACACTAGTAGAGATGTTCCTTCGAGCATCCAACTGACTGCAAGTTGGCTCTACAGTCTTCACTAGACGTTGGTAATCATCCAGAAACCACTTAGAAACCCCAATATAGGTTGAATTATGGCAAAGACTGATGACGGTACTGAGGCCTTAGTATCGTGAACACCTCCAGAACAAGCTGCTCCAATTACTGTGCACTACTCTGTCTGATAAATATATACGTTATGCACTGAGGAATTTCCGGCAGTTCCGATGCATGCAGGAATCGAAATTGTTAATCAACTGTTTTATACAATTATGTGCTCCCTGATGATAGGCCAATAAGGCCAGAAACCTGCAGCTGTCTGTGTTTTATAATATTATTGTAACTTTAATAAAAGTGTGTGTATTTGTTGGTATGAACTGTAATAAACGAGTCTATGACTAAATACAGAAAGCTGAGTTGTGACGATTAAATAAATGTGGCAATAACACTTACGAAATAAGTTGCCTCTGTGCCTAAGCATCAAGCGGAAAGGCTTATGTGGGTCGTAGAATTAACAATTCAGTCATTCGGAACCTCGACACCAGATGGCGAAACCTGACTTGTTACATTTTCCGGCAATTTAAACTCCACGTACCTACTGATAAAGAGTTTGGCTGGAGTCTCAGAACCAGTCTAGATGATGTGGGAATGACATTATTTGTGGTGGGGCAGACATCGATCTAGGCGAGAAGCTGCTTGCGGTTTAACTGGTGTCCCATGTAGCTGAAATGTAGGAGTTCCGTGACAACACGAAAAAAGTTACAGAAAAGGACTTCGTTTACGTTGGAGGTAACTATATGCAGCAAGTTACCTGAAGATGAAGACAGGGAATTCATCCGAGGCGTTGGTTGCTCCGTATTAAACTGCGGTCGTGAAGGACATCACCCTCCGAATTTTCGTTATTTCTTGAAATAAACGAAGCAGATTGTACTTAGTACAATTAGAGGACTGACTTTCGTAACAAGTACTTCCATTCTCCTGGAGACAGGAACAGAAAGTTTTGTCATTATTTATACTAGCTATGCTCACATTTCTAACTTCTCATGTTCTTTGTGTGGGCATAAAACTTTGCTATCTGACCTTGGGGATGAACATTAGATGAGTGACTCCCCTCGTCTCAGAACTATCCTCCATGGACCTAGTTAGTTGTGACACTTCAAGAGGGAAATTTTGAAATTTTTTTAACATACTGCGACGCACCCTTTAGGTCAAGTAAGCAAATGACTGACTGACTGACTGACTAACTAAAGTGTGCCAGATTTATTCTAGAGAAGCTAATATTCCCTCAAATGTCAATGAAACTTCCAGCATTTTATGGAATCAGAAGTTCTTTTAGCGCGTTCAAAAAAGCCCGATGCTGGTCGCTATCATACGCCCAATAATGTCAGTTCACACAATTGCATTCTATGTAAGTTTCATTTTCATATTGCAATACCCTTAACGTCTAGGCCTTCAAGTTGGTCTATTTGCGTCAGGTTCTCCCGACAGTCCTGTGTGCATTCTTCTCATCGCTTCTCTTCTCTTCTCTTCAACGCGTTCGACATGATTGGCTCGTTGTAATAACATTTATTTGCTTCTAAATATTCTCAGCACATTCAGCATTATCCTTCTTGAATGCAATAAACAAAGCTTCACGCCAATAAATATATTTTTAAAATTGTTGATAAATAGGCTGAGACATTAGATTCTGATCTGATTGGTATCAAGCATTCACCAAATGAATTTGTAAGAAATGTCTATGTGAATGCATTAATATTTGCTAGTTTTATTCCCATATAGCCTACTTGAGCCACATCATAAATTTATCACACATTTTTCTGTGACTCTGTTTCGTATTCTGGTGACGAAACATGCGACATATGCATTAACTCCGCACTTATTGCTACAGCAACCTCATTACCAGCCAAAAACAGCATTTCTGTGCTTGTCCTTACGATACTTATGTTTTCACATAATAATTAAACACCAGCAGCGAAGACGACAAGCATCATCCTATTTGAGTTCTTCGCCAAATGCTGGAAACAGTAAAAGCACACAGAGGCTGTATCTGACAAGAAATTCCCCGCCACAACTACATTATTTTACTTTGTGGTATCGCAAATTGGTAAGACAAAAGCAACTCTAAATGCTCTTACTTTAGGGTCTTCAAATGATGAATGGTTAAAGAACTGGGATAACCTAGCGCGTGTGCAAATTACAGTAACATTTCTATACAAAGTAAAACACAATATGGCGGCACCGCAAAAACTTTCTTTAAATCTCGATGAATAATTAGCGACTAAAACTAGGCATCTGGAAGTTCAAAGAAATATCTTTAAGGCATCCGCGTATTATATATCAAATATTGATGTAAGTCGAGAGTTACAACCAACGATATTCCGAAACTTTCAGTATGCATCCGACAAATTCAACATGTAACCTATAAAATGTAATAAGGAAAAATCTTCAAAAGTAACACAAAACAACGACAGTAATATTAATAAACTCTCAGTAACTGACCAACTTAATGCACAAATTCTTGTTTTATAACAAGTTTATTATATTCCTCTACATGTTTCGAGCACCATGTGCTCATCATCAGGAGGTGAAAACTGTATTATACAGCATCTGGTATCATTACACATGTAGGTGGCCGTCCCGTGCACAGTCCTCTCTCAACCTGTGCACGGGACGGCCACCTACAGGTGTGACGATACCAGATGCTGTATAATACAGTTTTGACCTCCAGATGATAAGCCCAGTAGTGCTCGAAACATGTAGAGGAATATAATAAACTTATTATAAAACAAGAATTTGTGCATTAAGTTGGTTAATTGCTAAGATTATGCTGAGATGCACGGTCAGCAAAACATCAAAATGAATAAACCCGTTGCAATGTAGATCCACGTAACAGGGAAATATTCATCTTTCTTTAGTTTTATCCTTATGTTTTTCGGTCTACTGGCCCTCTGATACAGCTCACCCTGAATCGGAATCTACTTCTCACACTACTTTGCGCGAACTCATTTGTACAATGCCACATTAAATTATTCATTCTCAGTGATTATAAATTTTTAAGGATATAATGTCCTTCTTTGTCTAGCGGAAAAGTACCCAGCTTACTTTGTGGCATATAAATGTGAATACAGAAGCCATGCAGCTACAATGAACCGTCCTTTTAGTGCGCTTGCGCAGACCATACCGATCTTTATAATGCCATCGTTATAATTGCCATCTCTTTGTATTTACTGCTGTGGCTGCAAACAGCAAGACCGCAAGCTTTCCCATCCCAGTTGCTGGGCCTCCAGGCCATCATTCCCTGTTCAAACACACTTTACGTCAGCAGAGGGCAAGCTAAACTCCGCATTCGATGTAGATCTGTGTTCCTGTACATCAAAGAATGAATTAGACATGCTTGGCCTACACTTTCATAACAACTAAAGCTCGTGTTTTACTGTTGATTCTTAGCTCTGTCTGCTACGTGCAGAATTATGATATTTGGAAACATTTATTAAAGTGACATTTAATTTACTACCACCAGGAAATTGTATTTACAGGTATTTGCTTCGTTTGGTCGTTTCATTAAATAACTCGATGCTCACCGACGAAAAGATACTTCGTACAATTGTTAGACAGTATGGATCCCCCGAGTTCATACTCACTCCACAGCTTACCCACAAGACTTCCATGAGATATCTATTGCCTAGGTAACTAGAAAAACTTAAAAATTTATTTTCTTGTCGTTTCTTATTCGTTGAGTTCATAGTGCTACAACCCACCAAATGTTAAATTTCGCTGCTCCCTAATACGTCCAAAAGTCAGAATTTTGAATACGTTAACCCCATTGGCTTTCATTTATGTAACGTTGTTCCATTGTAGTCGCCCGTGTGAACTCCTTCGCGCGTCTTACTGATTTCTTTTGGTGTCCAAGCATGCCTAACATTGTAAATCTTCCCAGCAAGACTTAAGATGTCCAAAAGCTGTCAATGTTTACAAAGTAAGTTTTTTTAAACCTTCCCTAATCCATCAATTTTGACACTGACAAACATTGAAATTGTTAGCTTGCTACACCCGCCATAAAACTCTCTGTCCCCGTAAGATGCAATACTGACTCTCTACAATTTCTCCTCCATCATAAACCAAACCAACAACTTAAACAATTCTGACCTATCTACCAATGTACAATTTTGACTCTTAATAAAGGACTTACTCCCTATATCGGTTATAATGCTTTGAAAAACTTAATCATGTGAATTTAGAACAGAACGTTTGTTACAACCAGAGAAGATGTGCAACACTTATCACAGAATACGAACACCAGGATGTGTCGACGCCTACAAAATGTTTTTCTTTAGAACATGTTAGTTACGTCAGAGAAACAGAACTGACTTTTATACAGCAATGGAAATTCGGAGACATTTGCATAACAAGAAAAAAAAGTGATATCGGGGATGCGGAAAATGATGAAGGAATCGAGAAAAATTGGATTGTCCAGATAAGTATCAAATATATAATAATAATATTTATTTACTGCAATTGGGCTGTCACCCGGTGGCAGTGGTTATTTTACATGTATACAAAACATGAAATTGGTTACTACTAGATTTAAGTCGGGAGAGCTACATGAGAAGCATGTAGTGGCAACCTGGAATCTTGGGAACCATCTCAGCATTTGCTTTTAGGCACAGGGAAACCCCCCCAAAAAAACCTGTATCGAGATGGCCGGTCACAAGACCTTCCGAATACTAACTTCTTGCCAGCAGTCCGGCGAAGAGTAAGAGATATAAGATACATAAAAATTTTGGCCGGAAGGTGTGCAGGGAAAATACCACTTGCAGTGGCTAAAAGCAGACGGAAAGACAATTTCAAAATCACTCTTAATGACATACTCGTTAAGTGGGAGGCTCGGGACAGGTGTCAGTCACGGTCTGCTGCGAAAATGGTAAAGAACCTCGTGATCCACAGAGTGTGTTTAGTTGACCAACTCGGTAACTATTAACTCTCAACGACTGTGTTCCATGGATTTCCTTGACAAAAGTTGGATAAAATTATTCTCTTTCTTCAGCATCCTCTGGCCCGTTGCATATCAGAATTCAATCCCGATATTAGGAATTTTACACAATCTGTAGGCCTCCTTGAACGCCAGGTCGGTCCACCGGAAAGACCTGCACATATACAGGACGACACAATTACATAAAAACGATGACATTCATCCATACCTGACTGGCATCCGAAACCAAAGTCCCAGTCTTCGTGCGACTGAAGACTGCGTGCCTTAGAGAATGGGGCCATTGTGATCAGCATGAAATACAGTTACAAAGAAAAAGTACAGAAGGAATCCAATTCACAGGGGTTTCAGTACGTTGGGAGTACGAGTACGTATATTATACAGAGAACTATATGACTTAATGGCACATACTGTGTAAGACCTATTTCATAGGGTTTTACCTCTCCGATACGGCGTTCTCTTCGAACACACCAGCGCTTCTATCGGAGACCCCGAGAAGTGGCAGCTATGCGTAAAACCGCGTTTTATTTTATAACTTTGTTCCAGAACTTTCGCGCGATCAATACGATTCTGTGATGGGAATTTTATTACGCTTTAGGTTACTTCTCTGGTGCATGGGAACTGTGGCCAAATTTCACAATTCGAATGTCTGCTCCACTCTAAGCTGTGGCAGAGGAAGAGCAGAACACACGCTCACAACTCGACAAAATCGTACGGAATCCGAGGAAGTGAATTAGTTACAGGCCACATTAGTCTTATTAATTTACCTGTTATTATATTTCACCGTTCCGGAGTCTACGTCGCGCTCAGCCCAGCTTTTGCGAATATAATTTTCTGGTCCAATGTGTGTATGAGCAGGCAAACTCAATTACGAAATGAACTGAAATCGGAGCTCGTTATTTTAAAATTGTAAACCAAATAAGTGGGATGCAATGTTGGGCAACCCTCCTCTGTCTAACAACAGACACAGAAAAGAAAGAGATCACACAATGAAGGAAAGGAAAACAGAAACTGAAAGTGGCCCTGTTGTCTCTGGCATATCGAAATAAATGAAAGCAAGAAGAACAATCTCTTTTGGGATATGACAACCTCTAAGTTCACAGACAATTTACCAATGCTTATGAGAAATATGCTCCTTCAATCTTCAGGGTAGAGAAAAATGTATCTATTAGACTACACGGTGTACATCTCGGAACAGCGTATTCTTCACAGTGACCGCCTTGAGACACCAGGCCTCAAAGGTACATATATTTGTTTTGAAATAAGTGACATTTTTTCCCCTGTCCTAACTGGCTCAATATTTATCAGTTCAAATCAAAACAAATGGAATCAGGCGACTCGTTATATTCGTGTATCAGGGGAGTAATTAAGTCAGTAGAATATAAGGTCAATATATTGCATGTAAAGCTTTTCAACTCCAGGTTATGCATTTTGTGCTAAAGGGAGTTTGTAACCTTTTTCGAGGGGAAAATAGAAATGAAAATAGAGCCACAATTTTTAGCATATAAACATGCTATGCCACTGGAAGTAGCTACAGTGAATTTCACTTCAATACCACAAGTGTTTGGAAGAAATTACTTGTTTTATCAAAATGTGGAAATTTAAAATATCATACCCAATTACAACTATTTGGGCCTGAATTTTCTGTTCTTCGTATACAGAAGACAACAAATGAAATAACGGATCAGCTTTTCAATAATATGCAACGTCTACTTACTGAAGGACTGGGTTCAACAGAAGTAAGAAATCCTCGAAATAGTGTCACAAACACAAGTTTAATAATTTGTAAGATCTGTGTTTCGTGTCCAAGATATAAAGACATTCTTCATTTTGTTAAAATGGTTAAATGAGGGCTTAGAATGAATCAAGGTCACAGTAAACTTTCTGTGGAAGGTTGAAAAGCTAATGATAATCAAAAAAGGATAAACCGGTTCTATAAATCCATCGGTTGAAGATACTGCGGCCTAAGTAGCTGATTGGGAAGTCCAAGCTCATTGACAGGTGTAAAGATACTTTTTTTCGGGATTATCCGAGAATTGTGCGTTCTCACCAAAGCACTATAAGCCTAGCAACACCAGTCCCCTCGGAAGACATTCTTAAAACTGAATGCTTTCCTACCGATAAGCCTGATACTGGAGCCATGCTAACGACCTATCCGCCATCTACTGAATCAGCAACCACTCGAGTACAACTTACCTTCTCATACTTCACTTTTATTCTGATTCGTTTAAGTATCTGACCTTCCTTTATTCCAGATTACTTTTCCGATGAACTAAATAAAATTGTTTCTACAAAAAATTCTATAATTCTATTTTTTTGCAACAACTTACTGCTTTCCAAGTTCACGATCCAGAAAATAGTTGTAGGCTCAAGGATCCCTTTACATGGGCATCTGAATGACCAAACACACTAATGTAAGAGTTAGGTCATCTTTAATACTGCTCGGCTAATCCCCAACTTCAAAGTCTTATCAGCTGCTAAGTTTATTTATTTTGATGGATGTTGTCGAAGGATGCTTAAGATTTTTTTTTATATTCAGGAGGTCACAGGATCGAATACTCGAGGCTTGGCTACCCCTAATGGCGTTTCTACGAGTTCCTCTGTTCCTCCGTGTGCAGTTTCGAAACGTAAACAACAACGCCAATAACAACTTCCTTCAACACACTTCTCAATTGATCATTCTCTGTCAATCTGTCATTTGAAGACACTGCTATGTAGTTTGGATATGGTGTTAAATAACATGCCAACGTTCTTCAGTAATGTGCATTAACAATGAATAGAAACAAAATATCAGGGTACGCATTATAACATAACAATACCGAAGTGATTTTATAGCCACAGCCATGAGAGGATCCGAGTACCGCAACAGAATCTTGCAAATGTGTATGCTAGCCTTTATAGTCTTACCTTTGAATCCTATTCAGATGGCTGGAAGCATTAGCAACATCTCTAGGCTTAACAGATAGGACTGAAATGGTCTATTTGCGGTCTTCAATACATAAGTGGTTGTTATGTTAATTTACTACATGCGAACACCTATTACATGCACACATTCATACGAGTATTAACATATATATCACACACTACTATTAATAAGTTTCCTTGCGTAATTATTTATTCAAATACAAGCGTTATCGATTTATGCGTTTATAGATCTGAATTATACACATACTACATAACATACCGATCGTTCATATGATAGAATTCCGACCTTCATGTAAAGGCTTTATACTGAACACAACAACAAAAAATTATCGAAATGTGCGTAAAATTTAGGAGCTAAAATATAGAACGAACGACATATGTGAACACCAGTTCACTCTTCCTTATATGTACTTGATGCAAGCAAAACTTCTCACAACTTTTTAAAATAATCGCAGAGAGGCATGTAAAACATCTAACGTCATAAACGCATGTAAATCATTACATATCAGTCGCAATCCAACGATCTTGAGAGAAACACTAACTTAGTGCCAATTTACACGTTCCTGGGAATATATTAACATCAGTCACATTCCTACACCAAACTGCGGAACACTGCCACAGAAGCTATCGCTTATTTCGTCGCGTTTGTCACACAACATTCGAAACTTGAGGGTGTAAACCAGAATTTCGAAGACTACGCTTCATGTCACGAACATGCGGACAGTAAGCATTTTAACATACAACTGGACTCACCTCAAGTCCCAGATGATCATACTGACTCTGCAGATCGGGACCCACCATCTCCAGCAAATTCCGCCGTTCCTCCACGAAATCTGTCAAAATAAATGAAACGAAAATTTCAGTAGAACATGCAGTACTTTGTGACCAGCTAGATTCTATTCCAGGGCGGAGAAAGGAGTATTTCCCTTCTGTCTAAGTACAAGTTTCGGTGCCTACTCCCTCTCCCAGGCCCTCGAAAACAGGAAATCACAAGCTGTTATTCTTCTGCCTTCTTTCACGACATAACACAACGTCTCCATATCCGAGACACAAGAGTACATATACCTGTCAGTTCGCAATGGATTTCGTAACGCAAATTTTGTGAGTTGAACTGAGTCCTGGAACTAGAAATGATGTACTCGCAGCTGCAGGTAGATGTGGAAAGCTCAACGCGTCTGTTCGTACTTGATACGTGTCGACTTCAGGAATCACAAAATTTGGGTTTCACGCTGCAGGTATTGGTTCAGAGCAAATGAATACTGATTTTTCATTTATCTCGCATTTTTCGTAACTGAATTAGTAAATAACTGTATAGATTAAAGGAAAATAAAACTCGTGGTAAATCGTGTTCATATAAAAATCTTTTAAGTATTTGTTTGGTTAATGCTTTATTCAATATCGCTCTACTCATTGTACGAAATGGAGAGTTAGGCGGTAAATTGAGGAAGATGTAAAAGACACCATGCATAGCCTACAGTAAGGTACTTTCCCACAGTTTACATTCAGAGACCAATAAAGCCCTAAAGGGCCCCAGTTTCTTAAAACTTCCTTCTCTACTGCACGGGTTTAGTACTTTTGACTAGAAGCATAATAAACGATAAACGTTAAATATGTAAGAGAGATAGTGGCCTGTTTTAAGAACCTATCCATATCAAGAATGAGATCCTTCGTGGTTTTCCTCAGTACTTCCACAATAGTGGTCCTATAGTAAGCGATGGACAGAAGACTCTGTAAATGTGCGGAGAGCTCGCGATAAACTTAGAAATTACGAAATCTCCGAGAGGTCTCCTATGTTGTGGATTTTCGTTATTATACTGTGCATGTTGTCAAGTCACTCAATTGTTATATCAACCACTGCACATATATAAAATTTATAAAAGTTACACATTAAAACATGTCGGAGCGTTTTCAATGTTTTAATGTGTAAATTTTATAAATTTTATATATGTCCAGTGGTTGGTATAACAATTGAATATGTTGTGGAGTTGATCAAATTAAATATAAATACTCATTGTTTCTATTTGTTAATACAAACCTAAATTCACCGATTAAAATTTAAACTTCTTGCATTAAAATCAATATAAAAGGCAGGCATGAGAAATTATTGAACATCTGCACTACAGGTAGTAGCATAAAGTTAAATGACAGCGACTAGGCCTACACAGTACTAAAAATAAAGTCTGTAAGAACTAAAATTGTTGCTGTCAGATGTTAGTCACACAAAAACCGACTAAAATGTAAAGTTTAAAATAAAGGAAAATAACATACGAAGAATAACCTGATAATTGAATGTAAATTATGAAAAGCTGACAAGTATTCCCTCTTCATCTGTCGGTTTTAATGCCGTATTTTCTTAACCTAGAAGACAAGAAGAAAGGAAAGAAAGAAAAGAAATCAATAATCAAAGAAAATATTACGTAAGAGGGTAGGAAATAAGGAAAGGAAGAAGTAGGAGCGAAAGTAGACAAACGGCCACAAATTCACGACTGTGTTGTTTGATGGGTGGAAAAATTGGTTTGTGTGTAAAAGTTAGAAAAGGAGACAGGTAGATGATAGAATATAAATGAGTTATTACTGAAAGGAGCAGAGTATCAAAAGAAATCGACGGATGAAGCGACGGTGGTGGTGGTCAATTTCAATAATCCATTGTGACGCTCGCATTGAACCCAGTGCTTGTACTGTCACGTACAGCGCTGCACGACAGCATCTACAGAAGGGCCCTCGAGTTACGCTTCCTGCACTACAGGCAATTGGGTGGAATCAGCAGGTCGCTTGCTTGTTCAGCTACTGCTCTGCAATAAGAGCGTGCTTGAAACGAACACTTTCACAATTTGTCCTGACTTACGACAGCAGACGTATACATTAGGAGTTACCTTCTGACTTGAAATGAGAGAGTATAAAATAGGATTATACTGCGACTTGAAACACTATGAGAATTAACCATTTAACTCTGTGTTCTTCCCTGTAGATATGATGGTTACTTATCCGTTCAAGAAGGTCTCTCTACCCTTAGCAAACCCGAATGTTCATTCAAATTCCGTCATTACACATGTATTAACCTACATTCTCAAAAGGTTCATACAGAATTTCACTCAAATCCAGTTAAATATTATAAAAAAAAACTATAACTACGTCTCCTAAATGGTATCTTCTTCCCTCGAAATTCCCCACAAAAATTTTGTGTGAATTTCTCATTTCCCGTGTACCTTATACCTTACGTACCGCCCTTCTTGTATTCTTTGATTTAATCGCCCTAAAAATATTATTTACAGAGTGAAAACTACAAGCAGGTTCCACGTTAGGCCTACGCAATTCTGTCTTCTTTCCAGCCACTTCCTCTGTCTTACAGCCAAAAGTTGATATGAGGGCTTTGTGCTCAGAAGTTAACTGTTAAGTATGACGACCTTCGCTCAAGAACTGCTTTACCCTTAAAGATGGGACGGAATGGCTCTTCCGAAACGTCGGTATGAAATTACCAATCGACGCTGCGTAACATCCCAGAAGAGCGAATAACTCAACGACACCGCGGTGGAAGCCTGAAATCTCGAACATAGTACGACGTTCTTAGGAAACTAAATGTTTTGTGATGACAGGCTAATAAATTCTTGAGTTCTGGAACGACGCTTTGCCAACTGCACGTTGTGTGGGGTAGAATACACTGAGCACTGCGAATGACATATTTTAAAGTACGTAGCAGGAAGCCGTCGTGACCTATTTTAGGGCACTATTACAGTGTTTTACTTATTTACTTTTATTTACGTTTATTGAACAACGTTTTCAGTAACACAGGTGCAAAGGACTGTAGGTCGGTAAGTCAATAATGAACTTGGAATCATGTAGAAGGAATTAAGCGTACCTTTATTTGCTGCATTATCCCGGCATTTTTCTGGATAAAATGACGAAGAACCTTAAAATCCAACTCAAAATGGCCAGTGTCCGAGAGTACACTTGTGACCGTGACCTCCCGAATAGGAGGCATGAAAGCATCACACTCAACAGCGATACCCTATCTTTTCTGTGCTGTCGAGATAGACATGCGAGATGTCCTTGTTACGTTCAGGTAAATTTTGTTTCTTCAACAGAAAAGTATCATTTACTGGTTAATTCCTATTACAACCAATACTTCTTTTCCGCCCAATGAACGTTTGTTGTGTGCTTTCTGCCAGAGACAGCTTTTGTTCGCCATTCTGTCCAGACGTGACAGACATTCTTAAGTTCAGTTACACTTGTGGCACTGTATAAGGGTAGGGTACTGTTTACGGTCTCACGGTTCTGCCTGCGTCTTGCGAGTTGGGAGCGGTTGGCGACGAGCGTGTAATGCACATCTGGGAGATGGTCACATTGGCTTATCTAGAAGATGTTCTCACACTGCAGGGACAAACCACAAAGCGGTGAGCTAGAATGCACGGAACTGAGAATCTACTCAGAAGAAATCTGCTGAGATAAATTAATTAATTAAATTCTGGGAGTTCTCGGATCCTATTCAGGGTCACTGAACATTCGAGGAAGTATTAATAAATGAGATATGTGTTCAATAGATGAGCAGTTCGAGGTTCGGTCGGATAATCAGTTATTCCCGCCGGTCACAGTGGCCACGCGGTCTAAGGCGTAGGTCTACGGCCGCCCGCCTGCTGAGATCGTGGGTTCGAATCCCACCGGAGGCATGGATGTTTGTCTGTTGTGAGTGTTGTGTGTTGTCAGGTAGAGGTCTCTGCGACGAGCTGATCACGCGTCTAGAGGAGTCCTACCGACTGTGATGCGTTGTTGTGGGTGATCTAGAAACCTCGTGCATGAAGAAGCCATGGCCCTCGTTGGGCCGCAGCGCCACAGGGGGGAAAAATAAGTTATTCCCAAGATTTCGTCACATGTTCAGGTCGTGCCGAGGCTGTAAGACGATATTGCGCGTTCTTCCGGATCCTTCTAAACTAACCACTCATAACAACTTAATCTAGCGGTATAACCTGACGCTTTATGAAGTTGATTATGGTAATGATAACATGTTTACAAGTACGGACAGACAATCATAATTTTAATAATCGGGTAGTTGCCCTCGTTTGTGTGCGGGATGTATGCTGACAGATATAACCGGATTATTTCCGTAAAACAGAACACTCACTCGCATTGGGGACAGCCAGTGGGCTACAACATACTTAGACGAATCTGCTACGTCAGTTGTAGAAAATTACAGAACCGGAGTGCAGAAATCCTGGGCACCACGTCGCCTGAGATACTTAGTTCTGTCACGTGTCCGGAGCCTAGAATTCTGAAGTGGCTTCTAGATATGTGGAAGATTTGTACACCCCTGTTAACAGAAATAAATGCAAATGCTGTGCGCTTCCTCGTGATTCTCCCAAATACAGCTAAGGGCTGGTGACGATAAACTTAGTAACAGATATGTAAAATACATAGGGAAAAAAAGTTTTCTCCTAAATTCTCGTAGTTATTGGAGCTGTATCTAAGGCCAGACGTTACTTTGCCTGGACAGGTTTTGAAAAGTACAGCTTGCATTTTCACGTATGCATTGCGGTCTTCTATATTCTTGCAAACAAGCGAGTAGTTATTCAGGACAACGTGTAGGGGTCATAATGGTGACTCCGATATCCTGCAAACGCATTCATGTGATAATAAGAATTGCTGAATTCCCCAGGGACATCTGAACTGAGACGGAATGGTCTGTGTAGGCTGTGGCAACACTAAATGCATATAGACGAAATTTGGAAAGAGTTTTCCGTCCACGACTCTACTGCCGCTTGGCCATGCAGAATGAAACCACCGCTCTGCTCACTGGTATGGTGTTTATAGCGAGCAGGCTAGCAGGCAAATCACAGCCATTCATGAAAAGCTGTCGTCAGTCCAGGGCATGTTAGAACGACAACAAAATGCTTGCGTGATAACATATAAACAAATCTCGTAATAATAATTATTGGCAAATGTTAACCAACAGATTTACAGCTACCCTGCCACCACCACCGTCACAACGATCACCACCTCAACAACAACAACAACAACAACAACAACAACAACGACAACGACAACAACAACAACAGCCGGAGACTACATTAACTGTTAGGAAAGATAGGACTGGATATTTGAAAACGGCTGTGTATATATTAAAATGAAGTGGTGTAGAGTCTTCGTAGAAAGTTTGATACAATGGAAGACATACACGCCTGCATTGCTACAAACCATCCCAACAAATGTGTCTGTTGGTACGCATTTCTGTTGCTCATTTCACAGGTTCCAGTTTCGAATGTTGGTCAGGTTACAGGCGTGCTGTAAAACCCCTTATTGCCACTTGAAAAGTGTCGAGATCTTCAAGAGTCGGCACGGCCTTCCTTCGTGTTCATTCCTTATTCATCGTTTACGGTTATCCCCATATTAGGTTCTACATAACGACACAAACTAAGAAAGCAAAATTAAGGAAACTATGCAAAGGAGCACACTGTCATGTTATTTGCATAAAAAGCAACACGCTGAGTTGATCGTAGCTGACTTAGCGACAAATTAAATGAACAAATTACCATTACTTGCGAACAGGAGAGGTTCTGTAAGGAGGCGGTCGTTACAGATTTAAAAGTACTGCCCTGGCAGTCGCATGGAGAGGGTGGGAAAAACCACGAAAATGTCAGTCATGACGGTCACAAATCTGACCGAGATTTTAAGCACGTTTATAAAAAAAAAGTGAGGCCACCTACACCCTCTACTATTCGGTACTAGGACCTTTACCTATATAGGATTGTATTTCAGAGCCCGTTCCGAAACCGTACGTATTAAAATGCCTCTTGTATCTACTTCTATCTCACTGCGTTTCACAGCAATAAATGCTAAAATTTCTACATATGTGTTTAATCAAGTCTCGAGGCTTTCCATTCATGAGTCTAGTTAATGAAGAAAGGTGCATCGTATTTCCTTCAGGGTGCCTCCTGGGGCGACACGCCGTTCTCTGACGGTACTCCTTACCTGCATTCACAGCGAACACCAATTGCGAAAAAGTGAGAGTCCATTATGCTAGTGAAATAACGCCTCGTCATTCGATCTACACATAAAGCAGCAAATTTATGAGAACTGTGTCTTCCATAATTATGAAGTGTGTCATCCCAGCTGTGTGTTTAAACTATATGGTGAGGTAAATTCAGTCAAACACACAACTATGAATATATGGCTAAATGATGGTGTTTATTAGCAATGGAAAAACTACATGTTTCGGCCTATAGCGGCCATCTTCAGAATGTAGTTTTTCCATTGCTAATAAACACAATCATTTATCCATATATTTATAGTTGTGTTTTTGACTGAATTTACCTCACCATATATGTGTCTTCCATTCTTGTTACTTATGACCAATACCGATAGTACTCGCACTACTGTCACTAAAATAGTTCCAAATATATTTAATAAAGCGAGCACAGGACGGAAAAAGTAAGATTAAAAATCCTTGGATTATCGGATCCCGACGTTTTGAGGGCGTAAGTCCTCGCCTTCAAAGGATAGAAAGTCCTAATTCGAAATAATAAGGAGATGCATGCGCCTGCCCTGCCGTCCTCTGATGGTCATTCTAAACCGTACTCTGTATGTGGGACAATCAGTTCTGACGTGTAAACGAAAATGGAGAAAGAGTGCTTGGTTAAAATAAATATTGGAGTCGCAGTTAAGGCTCTTTCTTTTGGTTTTAATATTGAATGATATATGACGTCTGAATGGCCAGTAACATCTTTACGTGGGACATCCCCTTGTGATATATAACCGACAACGGAGAAACCATATTCATTCACTCGCGTTGCAGTGTGAAAGCGAGCAGTTCAAGCTTCTTTCCTCTACAGCCACGATAAGTGCAGCTTCTATTCATCGTGCCGTTCAGTTGAAAATTGCTTCTTCACTCGCCTGTCTACCTGCAGACTATGGTGCAGGGTCTTTGAAAGCTTATGAATAGCCCACCTGGTCAATAAACTGTTTTTAAGATACCCGAAGGTTCAACTGTATCATCACACGAAATCATTACTCGAAACTGTCTCCATTTACTTAAATCCAATCGACACTCTGACATAGCCAACATCCAATCCAAGCTCTCTCTACATGCGTGCTGCATGTCCTCCATCCTATCTTTCTAGTTTCATCACCGTAAAAAATTAGGAAGCGCTTGTTCTGCATGTTATTACTTTAACGAACCTATAGTAAACGCACAGTCGTACACCTCCGAATGGGAGGGTGGCCACTACTGGAGAATTCATAGATACTCAAGGATGCGGCCGTGACCTTTTTTAACTTGCTGTGAAAATATCAGTTTAAGTGCAGTTGAGGGACAGCGACAAGTAGCCACGTCAGGAACATCCAGACCGACAGTGGAATCCGGGACTACTGAAAGCAATGCAGTGTGGCCAAGCACTCGATTGTGTGATTTTCGGGTTTTCGATGATATTGAAATTGTCGCCATGTTACAGAGATACATTTTTCAGTTTGTCTGCTCATCACTTGTTCACTCGTTTACTCGTGTACTGACACAGTGTGTCCCCGAGCTGTACCGGGATATCTTGGCAGATGTTGGCTTCCTAAGCGACCAAGCTGCAGTACACAGGAGCACGGGGGGCGGGGGGGGGGAGGTCACCCTCTGCGGAACATGCTAGTTCCAGATGTTGTTAAAATACATCTACATTAGTTTCTCTTTCAGTATGTGTCAAAAAAGTCTATAATACACAACAGATCATTTCTAAGTCAACAAGATTAACAAGGGCTTACTTCATTATTTTTTACATAGAAATTCAAACTGCGTTCTTTGTAGTTTATTAAGCTTATATGCGACATATTTATGTATTTATAGTCGTAAGTAATGTGGACTTTATTAAGATTCACCACAGCTGAAAATCAGAAATGAATGACAAAATTTAGTGAAACTGCTACACAAAACTTAGAAAAACTCGGCAGGGATTTAGGACCTGATTTTAGGAACAGTAGTGACAGCATCATAAATTTTTCTTCGTTGCTTTTTAAAAAAATGCTTAAAATAATATTTAAGAAGTTTTAACCCTTATTACATCACGTATGGTCATTCTTCCAAATAAGAGCATATAACAGAACAGTAATTTGAATTCAATGTGAAAAAAATGTGATTTCTTCTTCAATTTTCAAGGAAATACGGGGTAATAGGGCGTAAAAACTTAATCCAATTTCTTGTCCAGAACCGAGCATAGCCACGAGTCTTCGGTGTGGACAGGTTGACCGGAACGTTCTGCTTCACTGGACGTGGCGACATGTCTCTTCAAGCTACAATTTGGTACTCAGCCTTGTTCTGAGGACCAGTTAACTTCAGCGCTGTACTTCATTATGCTTTCCCTCGTCACCAGTGTCTTTACTTCTTCGACAATTCCGTCTATGGCTGAGCTGGATTAATTGTAAGATACTGATATATTTGTTAACTGCAATGGGGTTGACACCCGGTGGCAGTAGTACAGTACACATTTACACACAAACAATGCATAGAACAACACAATTAACAACTTTGGTTGGAGGGCTTTCTGGGATTCGAACCCAGAGTGGTCAAACTAATTGGGAAGAGTACGGGCCGTGCCCCGTCTTTGCGAGTTATACCCTGGTATTTGCCTTACAACTGAGGATAAAGCACGGAAAAACCTCAGTCAGGGTAGCCGAAGAGTGCCAGTTGGCACGGTGAAAGCAGAATATACAGAACAGAATATGCACAACAATAAGAATACATAAATATAAAAATAAAAATACATAACTTACAAAATTAAACAAACGTATTCGAAACATACAACCACATATACAATGATAAAAAAGAGCCAAAAGAACATGGAGTATGATGAACGAAAAAGCCATATAAGCAGCAAAATGCGTGTGTTCTATAAACCTTCTGATAATGTTAGACACCCTGTTGCTGAGACTTTCAGTACACTTCACCCAACTACGCTTCACTCCACTCACTACACTCACCCGAGTTCAATTACCGGCACAGGAGTGGGCTTTCCTTTCGTCACCACCTGCATATCGGTTCTGTGACCCATCAAGTCTTCTATCATATGTACAGTACGTACTCCCTTCCCATGTGCAAGGCGACCGAAGCGTGAATCACGATACTATGATGAAGTCAAAATGAAACCACAGACAACATGTCTTACATTTTTCACGCTCTCAAGGAATTGTATCTGACACTTAACTATATTACCATCTGACTATTGAGAAAGACAGCTAAAGAATTATGATACCAAATGTCATAACACTGTAAACGTTCGTCATGTATTTGACACATTTAGGGTATTATGTCCTAATGATGGAGACAACGGGCTTCCCCGAAACGTGGATGTTTACCAAACCACAGGGCGTTATATCCCAGAAGACAGTAAACTTCCTATGTTCCCTCTGTTCAGTCAGTGAACTGATACTGAATTTTCTCTCCTCCTTAAACGCATCTATGCTCGGATACTGTTGAAGCCGCCACAGAGAAAAGGCTGGCTGGTATAAAATTGCTCGCAAAAGGTGGCCATTATTGACACGCAAGATTGCATTTTCGAAGGCATGTGTTCGATGGTGAAAGAAAAAAAAACCTATGAATGTTGTTCCCTAAAACCCATCTGCAGACTACGGATATGAGAAGGCTGGAACTTGAGAGGAGAGAAGTAGTTTCAGAGCCCTGGAGGAAGACTAAACGGTAAATCAGTCCCATTACAGACCCGAAGAGACGAGAGGGTTCCAGGAAGTTAAGGTTCCCAGATTACGTGGCAGTGACCCAGGATGGTGGTAAGGTTGTCAGCCTTACGCACCGGCCGCTTTTTGCCCCCAGGAAATACTCCTGGTACTCATTTATGTTAGAGGCTGAGTCGACCCCAGGGCCATAGTGCGATCGGAAGGATTATGTCAATGAAAAATTCCAATGACACCATCTGGAATCGAACCAGCGACCTTCCGATTTGTAGCACAGCGCCTTAACCACTGTGCTACCGCGGTCCCCCAGAGGAAGACTGGAGAATAATATTAAAAATGAACCTTAGAGGCAGCGGATGTGAAGACGTAAAGTCCAGTCTCGGTATTTTGTAAATACAGAAATAAACATTCGGATTCTACGAAGGCGAGGAACTCCTTGCGCAGCTCAGTAGGACACACCGTGACAGCCCTGGACATAGCTGAATGTGACATTCCTTGCCGAGCAATGTCACAAGCTCCGATGCGTAATTCTGTCACTGATAAAGACGGCCCCGCCCTGCAAAAAAATTGACAGTGCAGAAATGGACTGAGCTGCGCTTTTATCGTTCCTAGAACTAGAATGTACTTGGAGAAGAAAATGGACGGGAAGCCCATCAGAAAAGCTAACATACTCTGACTTTAGCTCCTCAGATCGCCCGCAGGGAAGTGTACGGATCGACAAGTAATCTCAGTTCTTTTATAAACAGCTCTTACCCTCCCTTCCGACAAAAAAGTAGGAAGGAACAATAAAATTCTTTATTTCTTTACTTCCTTACTTATCCTCTATTCTAACTTTCTTTGCCATTTTCCGTAACGCATGACTGCAAATGGGACTTTGAGATAACGCATGATCCAATGGCCTTATTTACTCTTATTTAACGGCACCATCAACTGCAAATGGGACTTTGAGATGACGCATGATCCAATGGCCTTATTTACTCCTATTGATGATTTATTTAACGGCACCATCAGTAGTTAGGATTATATCGAACTGGATAGTGAGATTATTAGGGAGTAATAAATTTAAGACGACTTTATATGTGGCGGCCGTGGCCTAACTTACGAATTAATCAGCATATTGAGTTTTGACTACGTTACTTTAATAGAATGGCAAGCCTTAATACAATGGCATAATGAATAATTTAAACTTGTTGATGAATAAAAAAGACCAACTAGATGTAACTTGTTATTTTTATTTTACTTCTTGGAGACTCAACATGTTTCGGGCATTAATATGCCCATCTTTAGGAGTATGCGACTATATTGTTGAACTACCACATTGGCCGTTTCTTTCTTGGTTTGCTGTGTGTTGAAGTTTGGGTGCCGATCCGCACCCAAACTTCAACACACAGCAAACCAAGAAAGAAACGGCCAATGTGGTAGTTCAACAATATAGTCGCATACTCCTAAAGATGGGCATATTAATGCCCGAAACATGTTGAGTCTCGAAGAAGTAAAATAAAAATAGCAAGTGACATCTAGTTGGTTTTTTATTCTTCAACTATCACAATGATGTACGACCCAATAAACATCAGAATTGAAACTTTTAATCGGTATATGGTGTAATAAACAAAATACTTGGGAAACAGCATGTGATCATATGTACCAAGTTCGATATTTTTTAGTATTATGGGCCTTACAACAATAAACTTACCCGATATATATATATCGGGGCCAATAAGACAGGGAATATTATAAATATTGCTTTCGGAAAGTGTGTTCACTCCAAAGTTGTGCAGCTAAATTTTCCCACACGATACTAAGTTATCCGTGATTATGTACGCGTCATCTTTCTGTTTCTGAAGTCTGGAAGACCATTTATATAGCAAGGATTTAGTTTTAATAATTCGCAGGCAAAACAAAGTTACAAAAATTAAATGTCACCGAGTAAACTGTAACCGCAGAATTCAGATTCGTTTTCCGCTTCTGTTAGACACAGTTTTACTACGCATTCTTCACAGTGAATAGGAATACGTTTCTTTGGATATGTAATTACTTCTCTTTCTGAGTTTCTTTCGTCCGTTAAAAATAATATCTCATTCTTTATTAAATTCGTCAATCCACTCATAAATTTCTGGTTTGTACTTCTAATCCACCAGGCAGTCAACTGTCTACTCTGCGTTCATGGATTTCTTTGGTCTCTGCTCAATGCTCGGATAGTTCCTTACAGGCCACGACACCGATTTCCCACTGTTCACCTACTTACCATTTATGATAAGTTAACAATCTCGTTCAATCACACGTATTAATCACAGTTGACAAAACTATACCACATCGCGCAACACGACACACTGCACACGGTTCATCTGATCTTGATCTGTTCGGATCATAAAGATCGAAATGGCTCTTCATATACATACTGCATACAGAATACACACAACTACGACCTTGTACTGGGACCGGGTATGACAGTTTTAATATCACAACTCTAATTTATTCTTACCAATTTTATGTATTTTAGAATTTTAACATTTTAATCACTTGAATGAGGGTGATGCAATACCTAGTTAAGCGTGCTGGGCTTGTATCGCTGAGGATGGAACCCCGGTGCCGAAACATTTAGGAGTTTAATTCTCGTCATAAATTGTGTTTTATTATGCGCATTTGTTGGTCGATGTATTAATTGTTCAAACAACGTTGTTAGATGAGATAAAACCGAATCAGTCTCGGCCGCACGCAAGCCATTAAGTCTTATCGCCACACCAGCTTGTCAGTGTGCCCGTCTAAACAGCTCTCCGTGCTCCTCAGGCAACTCGACCCAAGCATCGGTGTGGCATTTAGTCTAAGGATTACTTATAGGCGCATAAAAAACGGTTTTATGAGTCTTGCACATTATTGCACGTTTTCGCATACTTGCTACGATGTTTAAGGCTTTCGGACGCTTTTACTTATATCACTTATACTGAAAACGGTAACGTTTCTGAGATTCGAGGTGAGATTGCGATGGCAGTGCCCATAAATATTGCCATATATTGGGGTTTGACGCCGTGTAGTCAGGTGGAAACGTAGGTAAATTTTCATACTACCTTGCTGCGTTCACATGAAGGATCTACCATACGAGGCGTCACATTCCACAATACAGCAACCTTCACTGTAATACTATCGTGATGTGCGAGATCATGCACCTTCCCTTCACGTTCAGCACTGCCTCTTCTGTATTTTCGAACTGCGTCTCCTATCACAGAATTCTGTATACCAGCAAGCCCGTAGACACGGTACAGACACCTGTTTTGAATTGCTACTGAAGTATTTAATCCTCAAACTGATTCTCTCCAACATAATGCCGAAATAGAGCCTCAAAACAAGCCACGACACCTGAATTCCAGATCCTTAAATGCTTAACAATCATATGAAGAAGTATCCTCCCATCTCAACGAACGTTAGGTACACCCTTCAAGTCGAAACGACGCCATTAAGTAAGCTACGAATCGGCCAATGAATTCGGGTTTAGTCCCTAATAGTGCTCTATGTTTAGGAATCTCCAAGTTTGAGTCTTGGTTCGGAGACTATTATGACAGACAATATCCCCCCCCCACCCCATGGCGCAGCAGACCAAATTAGGCCAGGGTCTCCTCATTGATGAGGCTTCACGATCAAACTCAGTACATCACACTCGGTAGGCCTCCTCTGGCCGAATGATCGGCCCGACCCAGAGACCTCTCTACTTGACAACACACGAAACTCACAAGAGACAGAAATCCATGTCCCTGGTGGAATTTTTTTTTTAAAACTGTGTCTTTATTGGTACTTATACGTTACAGAGTCAACAGGTTTACTGATATTCCTTACTGGTCTCTTTGTGACATACTCTACATAATGTCACCGCCAGCCGTGATGAGTCCTTGAGAGAATGGGAGATGTTATTGTCAAAGATGTACAGTGCCATACTATCACCTTTTAGTCCGGTTTTAAACGAATCTGGTGCTGTTGGGGAGAGGGGGGAAATTATAGCACATCCAGGTACCTTCCTACTATGGGTGTCTTGGGTGCTCGGTGGTATTCTTTCCAGCGGGCTCGTTGCAAGAATTCCATGTAGTCGTTTAGAGAGAGGCGTCGCTGTGTCTGGAGACGGTATGTTACTAGATGGGCTACGACCCATATTATCGCCGCCTGTCTTTGGAAGGGCCAGTGGTGGAAGGTCGGGCGTAGGGTCCATTCCCCTGGTATGTGTGTGAGGTGTATGAGTAGTATTGCTGCTATCCTGGTTTTTGTCGAAGTCCATATCACTGATCCTTCCTCGCAGGCAATTAGTCGATGCAGTAGTGTATCTGTTGCCCCGCATCTCACGCAGGACGTTGTCGTGGTGAGATGAATTGCTGCCAAACGTTCGTTAGTCGGAATTATTTCGTGTATGGCAGCATACCACGTTGATTTTATACGGTCGAAAAGTCCGGTGGTGTGTACATTTGCCCATACTCGCTGCCATGCGATTCCTGGGTATTTTCGGGCAATCCGCAGCGCACTGGTGCCGTTGCTCCTTGTGGCCATTGTTAGCAGCACTCGGTAGAGACGATTTTTAAACTTTTTCATGGTTTCTTGTGGGCCTGGTGGGGGGACATATGCCATGTCCAAGGCATAGTGACGGATATAGGTTATCCCAGTTGGAAGGCCGTGTACATTAGGGGGG
>Ga0131853_10004726_pt1 | contig 24421 bp, 15 predicted proteins | sample TergutLab28metaG_FD_92764 | JGI IMG/M metagenome (GOLD analysis project Ga0131853, IMG submission 92764) | Labiotermes labralis P1 segment gut microbial communities from Petit-Saut dam, French Guiana - Lab288 P1 (version 2) (version 2) | ecosystem: Host-associated > Arthropoda: Insects >...
AAAAGAAGTTAAAATACAAGAGTTTGTGTATAGAGATACAGCGAATGTGGAACCTGAAATGTACGATTGTACCAGTAATAATTGGAGCCACTGGAATAGTAACGAGAAGCTTAAAGAAAAATTCGGAAACTATACCAGGAAAACACTTGATAGATTCACTAAAAGAGACAGCTATACTTGGAACATCACACATAATATGGAAAGTACTGCAATGTGAAGCTTGAAACCTGAGTGGTGGGGATCACCACTGCTTCAAGAGAAGTACCAGGAAGAAATGCCTGTGACAGGAGGCATACATATCATATTATAATAATAATAATCATATGCTTGTTAAGCTTCAAGATAAACTAATCACTCTAGGCAAGGGAGATATAACTGAATTTTCTAATTACAGACCTATTTCTCTCCTAACCTCATTTTCTAAAATCAGTGAAAAAATTATTTTTAAAAGATTGTATAAATACTTAAATGATAATAATATACTTGTTGGTGATCAATATGGTTTCAGAGAGAAATTATCTACTGAAACAGCTATATACACACTTCTAAACAATGCATTATCATCATTTGATTGAAGGAATCTTGGTGGTGGTTTATTCTGCGACTTACAAAAAGCGTTTGACTGCGTTAATCATGAAATTCTTTTGGCTAAAATGAAGTTTTATGGGATCTCTGTAATAGCTAACAAATTAATGGAATCTTATTTAGAAAACAGATTTCAGAGTGTATCTGTGAATAACAGTAAACCTAATCAACTATCTTCTAAATGGGTACATGTGAAGCATGGTGTTGGGTCCATTACTGTTTCTGATATATATAAATAATCTTTCTTTAAGCATAAACAAATTAGCTAACCCGATACTATTTGCTGATGATACAACCATTATTATATCAAACACTAATCCACAGGAATTTAAGAATAATATTAATTTAATAATGACCAAAATAACCAACTGGTTTCAGAGTAATCTTTTAACACTGAGCTGTAATATAAAACACTTTATGCAATTCTTGACTAAAAAAAACAAAATGAAAGAAAAACTCAAATAACTGCTCCCAATTCAATAAACACTAATACCAATAGCACTAAATTTCTAGGTTTTATCATCGATAATTCACTGTCATAGAAGGATCACGTTGCTGCATTAACATCAAAATTCAATAAGGCTTGTTATGCCATTAGGTCAATAAAACCTTTTTTGTCTGTGGATATACTGAGAATGATCTATTTTTCTTACGTACATTCAGTCATGTCATATGGTATTATTTTTTGGGGTAATTCACAGCATAACAACAGCATTTTTTTAAATTAAAAAAAGAATAACAACAATCATTACAAATATCGGCAGTCGTGATTCATGCCATCAGCTATTCAAACAGTTACAAATACTTTCACTTCCATCTCAATACATTTTCTCCTTACTTGTTTTTGTTAACAAGAATAGAGGTCTATTTCAATCCAATTCTGAAATTCATGATCTGAATACGTGTTTCAACTACAACTTACATTTACCTTCTACAAACTCAACATTAGTGCAGAAAGGAGTACAGTATTCTGGAAGTAAGATATATAATCACTTACCATCAAATATTGAAGTTTTGTCAAATGATACTAAGCTTTTCATATCCACATTAAAGAGTTACCTTATTGAACATATGTTCTATAGTCTAGATGAATTTAATCAGTCAGCATCCTAATGATTATGGTTCTTTGTTTAGTACTTGACTATTAACTTATTATTACCATTCATTACCTTCTTGTCTGTCTTACTTGTATTTTACTTATTAATTGTGTTATGACAAATGCACTGCAAACTTTTATGTATTATGTATTATTGTGACTGTTTCCATATCTGTAAAGATCCAATGGAAGGTGAATAGATATATATATGATATGACATGTCAGGAACTAAAAGTCTTGCACATATCATGGTTCTTCTCTTTTTCAAATTAGAAACAAAATCAATGACTGAATTATTTTACATTCACTGGGAACTTTTTAGCAATTACTGATTTTCTATTTCCATCAAAGCACACAATTCTGCTTAGACAGAAATAACAAACCAACAGTTACAAAACCAACAAATTACTGTAACATAATTCGAAAGTACAACGTTCTAAAATCCTTTGTTGTTTAACTTTACTGCTACATGCACCAGTTTCCTTTATTGTTATGTGCTCCGCACACAAGGCTTGAGCTCCATCTGTCAATTCTGCCGTCATATTCGGCCAAGCCAGCATACAACATAACTCCAATTACTGCAATGGATTCCGTGTAAGTTAGGTTAGGTTAGGTTATCAGATTTTGTTTACTGAGTTTTTTAATCTTAGGATACTCTTGTTGTTTATAGTTTACTGCAGATATTTTGGATCCACCAGTAACACTTATGCACACACTGAACAGTATGTGTGGTGCACAAGCATACATAACAAGAACCTGGTTAGTTTTAAATATAATGCAAGTTAATTTATTCTCATTGCTTAACATGTATGCATATTATTTTTGTTCAATGAAAGCATAACATGTGTAGATGTCAGCTGCAGTCTTTAACATATATCATTTCTATTCTGCAAACACTGTAGTATCACTTTATTTAAAAGACTATAAAATGGGTGGTGCCTTGAGTGTAGCGGTCAATCACCAAGCAAGCAAAGTAGTATGGAGGTGACGAGATTTAAATTTTCTCCTGAAGGAAGACATAATATAATCTCTTCCTTTCTTACAGAACATCCAATACAGTTATTCTGTAAATAAGTAGAGATGTTGGAGAATGCAGGGTCCATCCAGTTCCATTGTACAACTTATTATATTTATACCATGTTAAAACAGAGAATAAGAATGCAACAGTCAACTACCACCTATTTCAGTTTGAAATTAAAAGTGACAACTGGTAATTCACAAGGTCATTACTTTATCTGACAACTATCATCTGACAGTTCCTGTTGTCTTAAATGTCGCATTAAAGCAGCCCACTCAGCTGACAACCCACATGTCAGGAATGACATATGATGCTTGTCAAATAAAATAAGGACCCATGTATGTACTCACTCTCCATCCTTGACACGCTGCTCATAAAACTCCTGCACAGTCATTGTTGGAAGACTTGGATACCCAGCACCAAACACCTTCTTCTGAAACTCATCTCTTGTTATAATAATTGGCTGTAGTGGTTTTGGTGGTGGGAATTTTGTTTTTTTAACGTTATCATTTGCATTTCCAAAACCGTCGCCCTTTCTAACCTTAGCCATATGTTCCAACAGTGGCTTTTCCATTTCAATACTATTAAGTTCATCCACAGCCTGGTTAGCAAAGTTTTTAATTAATGTCAAATAATATTTTCTTTCAAGTTCTTCATCCACTATACTCATATTGCACATCGATCTCTTTAAATCTTCTAGCTGACTCTCTAGGGCCTTCTGTTCCCTATAACGCTGAAGCTTTGCATTGCGTTCTCTTGCCATAGTTGCCAGATCAGATGTATGAGACTGCTGGTGTACAAATTCAGAAGACTCCGATTGACGTTCTTCTTTTGAGTCAGGGATTTCGATGTCGACAACGGCATAGTTCGAACAACGCTTTAAAAAATCTCTAAAGTAAACTTCTGCGGTCTGGATAACGTTGAAACGATCTTCAACACAGAGTTTCAGGCTAAGAGTTCCCAAAAGAGCAGGAAGAAGAAAGTACCTAATATTCTTGGTGGCAACTTCTTCTATGTCCTCATTAGAACTGAATATTCCTGCTATAGACACTAATCTTGTAGCATCCTCGAATAAACGCATTGCTTTCTTTACCTGTATCTGAAAGCCAGAGATCAATCACAATTACATAGTCCAAATGCTTACAAACATTACAAATATTGACGATTGAAATATTTCCAACAAAGTAGCAGTAAGCAGATTTAGTATTTCTCGCACTTACTTGAACGGTGCTGCTATTTGTCGCTTCAGAAGTTTTCGACAAATCATCAAAAATCTTCATACCGTCAGCAAATATTTCATAAATCCTTTTCTCAACTGGCTCTTCTTCCGACGCCATTGTGTAACATTGCCTACCTCTATTCACAGATGAGCAGACTAGTTGTGCGCACCTAATGCCATAGCCAACTCTGAAGGTACGGTACATGGCATAGCCTGGTCCTCAGAGGAAGGAAGCGGGGGAAGAAGTCATACAATGGCAATTAGATGACGGACCGTTGATTTCAAAGAAAATTTGAATTTATTTATTAACACCACAAAAAGCATTCCTCATTCTAATAATACGATTTCTGGCAGTGACGATTTTTCTTCTACTCCAAAACGTCCTGGCTGTCTTGAGGACAACCCGCCCTCCCAAAGCGTTTTCTTTCCCTGGAGGTAAATTAGCAATAGCGTAAAGTTGACCAGTCAATTGTAGCCAGTGCTGAGGTTAAAAATTAGTGGAACAATACCCATATTTCCCCATATGGATTCATAGCGTGGAGCTTAACTAGCACAGGACCTACTTGACCTGCCTGCCTTTCGAAACACAACTCAGAATGAACTTACATGGACCAAGGGTTCCCAAAGTTTCATTCTGTTGGTCGACAGAGGTGGCATCCATCACATACTTACAAACAGACTAAAACAGAATGTGAGTAGTCCGATAATGCTGATGGTGCGGTACTTCTGAATTATACACATGTAACTTCAACAGTCACTAAAATAGTAAAGCCTCTGTCAGTACTAACATATTGCACATATTCCCATTTATGCAAGAGGTCCGTTAATTAGAGGGTCTACAGTATTATATTACAGAGGGGTCTACAGTATTATATTACAAATGTTTTAAGTATCTTAGTTGCCAAAAATTAACATCCATAGAACATCATTACAGTTGTTAGAACACCAGGCAGAAAAAATTGTTATGTGGCCTAAAAAGACTCACCAGATCAATCCAGTCCATACTCTCCCAACCAATTTAAGATCAATTTTAATACTTCCTTCTCATCTATAATTCGGTCTTCCAAGTGGTCCATTTCCATCAGGTTTTGCCACCAAAACCCTGTATGCACCTCTCCCCAGCATGTTCCACATGCCCAAGCCCAGCTCATTTTTCTTGATGTGATGGCCTGGATATCAAGAAATTATGATACACAGAAATTCAGTTGTAACAACATTTTATTATAACAAAAAAAGGAACATAGTTTAACAATAAAAATGGCACATATTCACTGATTAACCTCTCTAATGACTTAAATATGTGGATCCAAGGTTGTTATTCCCTTATGGTAATCTCTTAATCTTGTATGCACTGCACATAAAAATATCATAAGGCTCATAACTATTGTTAACTTCCTCCACTCACATTTCACCCCTTCAAACTTTTTATATTCTCTTCAGTAAGTGGTCCATAGGGCATTAATTTTTTTTATCAAATACCAGTATGGTACTGGATTCAGTGCCCTACCCATTAATGCATCACACACAGCATTTCTACTTACATTTTCTGTTTGTACATTTCTCACTTCATAACTCTTGAGTAGTGCCAGAAATGTGTCATACACTGAAATAAATGTGCACCAAAATTGTTATCATCTTTACTCACCATGTTAGTTTAATGACAACTCAGTACTCTGGTGTAATCATCCCAATAAATATTGTGGACAGAATGCCTGCACAAGTGCCATGATAAGCTGATAATGAACATCCGGACTGCAATCTTCTGGGTTATGACACCATATGGTCATGTAGGTGAATACTTATATTTTGCAGCAGGGTAACATCCTCCTATATGACTACAAAATACCACAACCAAAAAGACCACAATCTAATTCCCACTGTGAATACCTGAAACCTCACTGATATCAGACATGACACCTTTAAAAAGCTTTTACAGTTTTCAATAAAGTCCATACAAGTGAAAATACTTGCACAATTAACACTACAGCAAAATCTTTATTGACTCTAGGCATCTTCAATAGTAGTACTGTGCAGAACCAATTTACACATATGGAAGACAGGGCCATACATACACACACACACACACACACACACACATATATATATATATATACACCCTTGCATGTGTGGTTGTTTCTCAGGAACCAAATGTATAACTACTGCAGATTCTTCAACAAAACATACACAGAATTTTTCACACAATTTGGCAAGCAAAAATGATTTATCTTCTTAAATGCTACAAGAAAATCTGAAGGGTTTTAAGACTCATAACAAAAGAGAATAAAGACACTTTATATAACAAATATAAAACACAATAAGTACACAGTCCACTTAATTTTTTCTGTTGTTAAATATCATAATAAACTTGTTATGGTGTCATACCATTATGCTTTAGAAATCTGAAAACACAGCATGACTGTAATAAATGTTCTGAGTATCTAAACAATTTTTAAATTCATATCACACAATTAAGTTACATGTTTATGTTCAAACTTCAATTAAAACATCCCTAATGTAAGACACTCAAGGCTTCCAACAGGACAGATATTACATATACAGCATTTTTTATGATACTGATAATTCAGGCCTATAACTTCCAAATTATCTCCATGTGAAGTTATGTCACACCTTCAAATATAAAGTTAATATGCACCAAAAATGTTTTAATGAAAATCACAGGCCTGTGACTGTCTTGGATTAGGTTCCAGGCTTTTGTAAATGTACAATGAAGATATTGTGCTCCCATTCAAATAACATTCAGTTTTAAGTCCAAGGGATGAAAAACCAAACTGAACTGATCATCACAAGTCCACTTCCTCTGCTACTCAAGTCCTTTCAGAAATAATACTTCCACATTTCTTTGCCTGCAATTTACACTTGAGCACCATAATTTCAATTCTGGAAGTACTCAAAGAATGAACTGTTATATGTAGCTTAAATGCACACAAGAAAGGACAAATCATTTGAGGTATTAGCTCTTCTGGGATGTTACTCAGCATGAGGTTGGTAGTTGTTGTCCCTACACCTCGGAACATCCCAGAAAAGTTAAGACTTCAACTACACCACTGCAGAAGACTGAGATCTTGATAAATCATTTCTTTTGCAGCTTATAAGAACGATCAGAACAAATCAAGCCAGAAGCAGTCATTGGTTTGACAACATGGTTGTGACATGACTATTAATTAAGTGCCTCTTTCATTATAATACAAAATATTTCATCACAACAGAGTACAATAGAAGTTACGAAAAGTACTACTTTTTATTCCAAAATTATCTCTAAAGTCAGTAACAGAAGACAACAGTCACAGCACACATGGGGTAATAACTCAAACTCCTCCAAACATAATGACTTTCATACCCTTCACAGGAGTCACAAATGTACCCCCAACTGCATACTTATAATGTTCCACAAAATTCCCGTTGTTACTTATACACTTTCTTCCAGTAAGGAGCTACATCTCCTGTTGCAGCTTGCTAATACTTTCCATCAGCTTGAAACAGCCATTTTTGTACTGCTTCATCACCACTAAAGTTGCAGCCATAAAGTACAACTTTCATTGGCTCCAGCAAAGAGTGTACTCCCTCTCTTCCAGTATCTTCCACAATTTTCTGATCTGTGTGGGGCACCACTTTGCCATTTGCAGCAGCAGAGCATTTTGCTTCAGGCTAACAGACTATCCTGTTTAAAGCTCAACAACAATGATGACTAACAGTATAATGTAATTAAATTAAACAGAACAGCCAGCAATTACATGTTCATGAATACTACCTGCCTGTCAACAGTGTACACATGCCTCTATTTCCATTATCAAAATATTTACACAACTAAGCATATGTCCTTAAATACTCAGTTGTGATCAAAACAAGACATATAACAGGAAATGGAAATGACAAGTAGAAAGTGTACTCACTAAGGCAATGACACCAGAACTGTGCTACAAAACCAGTGTGGCTGCAGACTTAATGCTATGCATAATGTAATCATCACCTATGGAAACATTATAAAAAGCCGTGTCATTAACATATAAAATTCTTACATACCGAATGCTAGTGAGTGACTAAATAACATGTAATGTGAAATGAGACTGACGGATATTACATGCAATGTTAATATACTTAATATCGTGTCAGCACAGCTGTGTATAATTGAATTACATGTCAATGCATTATATACAATTAGCCTATCAATGGTAAGAGAATATGATAAGCATATTATTGCTGTAATTTAGAGATTCCTATCCCTCCTTGAATCTGATGTAGCCAGCGCCAGACAAGGTGGAACAACGGAGTGCGCTTGTCAGTTTTTCAATAGCAAATGTCAAAGTATATGGCCACGAGCTTGCAGCAGTCATAGTGGATACCAAAATGTTCAGCAGTGGACAATCAAGTAATTCACTCATGAAGCACAACGAAACAATTAAGGAATTACATTTCAATTAATGATTTATAATAATAATCAGAAAAGAGTATTTACTTATTGGTATTCAAAGAAATAGATGCTCTGAGGAAAGTCCTACAGAAATTATATTCTTCATGGACAGTATTACATGGGAAAAGGGTCTGTGTACAACTCCTGTCACTGAAACATGATGAAACTGAAGAGGCTTCTTCTAAAGTCACAAGAAAAAGAAGACTCAGAGGATACCAATTTATATGAAATATCCACAGTGGATATGAATAGCAGCTTAAGAGTATAAATAACTTATCTGACAGAGTTACAGATACACAGGACAGGGAATGAACCTTCCATAAAATTTGTTTTCCACATATGGAAGTAATACACCACCACATATTTTGGGAGGCAAGAGGAGCACTTAAAATATCTTCCTCCCATTTTAGGTGACAATGATTTAAGTCCACAACTACATATAATACAATCCTGTAATTGCTACACTTCTTCAACAGTGAAGAAGTATAGACACTTGAGATTTTTTATCCATATATATATATATATATATATATATATATATATACACATTCATCGAAAGATATGAGAATTGGACACGCTGGCTTCTACAGCCATAAAAATAAAATATCATTTTACAGTTTGTTTCGATCTATATAATCTCTAGCAGAAATGGAACATGATGTGAATCACATTAATATTTCATTTATAGTTCGGCAGTTTACTATATGACACTGTAAATAACTCATACTATACAATATCCATGGTAGGAAGATAGGAAGATGACAAAATGGAAATGATTTGGAAGTGGCCATGGTCTGATCAATGCATTACCTTGGCATCTGTCTAGAAATACTGAGGAGAAAGAAACAAACAAACAAACAAACAAAGGAAGAAAGAAAGAAAGAAAGAGAGGAAAAAAAGTACAGCCAATGCTGAGGCTGAAATTTGAACTAGCCACAACTAAAATATGAGTCTAGACAGTTGCCATTATATAAACATACTCAGCAATTTGGTGTTAATGTTTTCAGTCTGGTTGTAGACAAAGGCATGGAGGTAAATTGTAGTTATTGCATACTCTCATAACAAGGATAATCAAATGTACAAACTTCTGACAAATGCTCATAAATGGCAAAATGAAAACAAAAGTGAACACCAACATTTTCAAAAAGCATTAACAATTATTACCATCAAGAAAAATCCCTTAGAACAAGTACGTTTTAGCATAGAACAATATTAGAACCCTCCTCCTACAACATAATTAGTGAATAAAGATAAATAAGATAACTTATAAAGGCACACAAGTAAATACCAAACAAACCACATGTTTATTTCAACAGTTTGCTGTGTCAGATGTACAAAATATTAATTTGACATTCGATGTGTACTGCAAGGAATAGGAGGCCCAAGAGTTACAAGAAATCTTTTCTGAAATCCAGAGCACCCCTCTCCCACACTCTGTAGCCCTGTCAGCAAGTAACAATGTGTGCTATGAATCTGGGCACCGGCATTGTTCACAGTCCTCCATGTTTTGCTCAAACTCCTCCACTTGCAGTGTCATCTCATAGAAGTGAAACTGAGACCGGATATCATGTGACGCCTGTTGAAGGACTTTCTGAGGACTTGCTCCAGGAGCTGGATCAACATTCATGTAAAGAGAAAATCATGAAGCATAAACTTTTCGTCTAAATTCTACTTTCATTCCCTAGTGGAAACACTGAATATGATGGTCATGGAGTAAACTGTTACCATCATCTAATCATTAGGAGCAGATGAATGTCTTTTACACTTGATTTCCATCATCTTAACAGAAACAGCACAAGAAAAGATTAATTAGATCAATTAAGGTGTTTACACACAACTATGTAGCGAAAAGCAATTTGACAATCTGCTGAAATGGACTGAATGGTAGTGCTAGTTAATACACTTGGAAGTTTGCTTTAATTAATCCACCTGATATTGAATAAAAATCAGTTGACACAGTTAAATAAGTAGCACATGAATCAAAAAGTATTTGAAGTGCTATTGTCAACTACCTAGAACATGGATCTCCAACCCACAGCCTGCCAGTTATATTATGTAGCCCATGGCCACACTTGTCAATCATGTATATACTGTAAAAATTACAAAATAATTTAGGCAGTTATGTATGCCACTTATTGTTAATTTTCCCACAATAATGGGTGTGGCACTTTGCATTAAAAATATTGGACACCCATGATCTACCTGAGATTTTGAAGAGAGATGCATTCCAATATCAGTGAACTTAATGATGGCATGGTTTCAATGCTAGATGATCATTGTTAATTCAGAAGATGTTAGGTACTTTTATCCCTGTGAAAAATCACAGGTTGAAAGCAAAATTTTTATTCATTGGGGACAAAATGTAGTATGCCTATGTGAAATCTTTATGATAAATGACACATTTAATTTTAAAATCAGAAACTGGTATTCTTAAAAAACTAAATAAATGATTACCTAAAGGTCTGTCTGTGACTCACATACACTTACATATAGCCAGATGAGCTGAAATTGCTGTTTTGTCCATGCTGAGGGCCCAGATCCTCAAGTTGTGCACCCTAACCACTCCCGGTATATTCAGAAATGTGTTCATCACCTGGGTGAAATCCATCCCTTTGGGCAATCCTTAAAAACAAAAGCCCAGTTTGTCTGTCACTAAATGATAAAAAATTATGGTTTACAAATGAAAGAACATTCAGATGGGAAAATTTCACTTCTCATGTCAGAGGCGATTAATGGTATAGTTTTGGCAATTGAACATTTCAGAAAAGTTATTTTGTTACATGTTTACTAATTTGTCCTTCACTAATTCAGTCTAGTTCCAGATTTACACAAGCCAAACTTGTGGTCTGATCACATGCAGGTTTTACCTTACTATAAATGTAATATGCTAACAATATTTTGAATGACCACTGTAAAGACTGGCAACTAGCATTTACCTTCCATTAACACCATCATTGTGTCCTTGATGATTGCAAAGGTTGTTATTAGCACCAAAACTGAGAAAAGGAATGTACAAATTGGATCCACCAGAATCCATGTAGGCTGCAACAAAATTTCAAACAGTTCACCAGTAATTTCAGGGCTGTGTATTTTGATCCATTACAGGGTTATATAATGGACACCAGGACAACAGAGCAGCTGTAGTACCCAAGATGATGATGATAATAGGGTTATACGGCATACCTTAAATAGAATGTACTGAGTACATAATTTCCTTATTTTACAATTTTACGTGGTAGGGAAGAAACAGGAAGCATGACTGTTATTTACAAAAACTTCCATTGGCTGATGGTGTGACCAGCCCAGTTTGGTGATGGGCTTATTGCTTAGCAAGATGTGCTTAAAAAAACCAAAGAATAGGAGTCAATACAGTGACACTACAGCAAGTAAGCTGGAGCATGCCTACACACCTTTAGTTGATGGATCCCACTGTTCCATCTAAATTATATAGTTCATAACAGTAAATCTGATACAGCACAACTTGCATATACCCTTTATTGTTGTATGTCTAGCTATATTTTTTTAGTTTAACATGCCAGTATCAACCTAGCACCATTGTTTTTCAGTGGTTTTGTTACAACTTTTACTTCCTCTTTGTTGTAAACTGACCTGTGGCTAAGACTGAAGGTCTTTTCCTCTCTGTCTATGCAGTACTGTTTGTACAGCTGCCTAGGGTACTTCATGTCTTTAGTCTTCTGAGTTATGCAGGTAGTCTCAGAGTTGTGCTTGTAGAAAAAAAGAAATTGTGTGTGTGTGTGTTTGTGCATGTTAATGCTTGTGAATATTGAGACATGTGCTCCCCTTAAACACCCCCTAGCAGAACTGTTCAGTTTCCATTAGATTAGCCAATATAATGGGTCCAACATCTGCATACATCATGTGGAATGTTTCAAAGGGGGCACTTTGTTTCATTACATCACATGTGACAAGCTGATGAAGCTGGTGAACATATTTCTGAGGCCCAACAAAAGGCTTGCAAAAACAAACCAAGTTACACTTGTGTCTTATTCAGGATTTTATTGTTAAACTAGCTCAAAGGCACTTAAATGAATGACATAATTTTAAGAATGTAGTTATATTATTGCATGTAACCACTGTCATTAGTCACCTTCTGTCAGTTCACTTAACTTATAAGACCCAGCACCCTCACCAGCTCATTCCCATGTGGAATATCATTTAGGCTGTCCAGATCTATATGACTGACCTTTACTAGCTACGTAAACTTGTCTGATTATGAAAGAATCTATGCCATTTTTCAGAAAGGCAGTGGAACAGCTCACAATTCTACGCATTTTTAGAGACTTTTTTTACAATAAAGGATTGTGGCCTACTGAACTGCCAGATGTAAACCCAAGCAATTTTCACTTGTTGGACATGTCAAAGGATAACATGTACAGTAATAATCACTGTACTCAAAATGACTAAAATAAAAAATTCATGATGTAGTGTTTTCAATTTCACCAGGAGAATTCTGATTCACAATAAACATATCTCTTAGACAAGATGCATGCTTGCAAGCCAAAGGAAAAACATTTCCAGCACCTTCTTCAAATATGTTTAGAAAAAACCTAATAACTGTAATGCCCAGAACTAAGACACATGGACCCTAGCCCATGGCAAATTCAAAGAACAGTGAGTGCTGCACTGAATGCCATCAAGCAAAACAGTCTGATACAAAAAGTGATGCAAATTGCCTGATAAAATGCTCCTGTATTATCTGCTCTTTAATTATTTTTGGTCAGGTTCAATATGAATAACTGCTAGTATAAAACTGTGTGAACATCATACCTCAAAAAATATGACCAAAGCAGCTATAAAAACTCCAAAGCTCTGGATGAAGTCACCCAAAACATGGATGAAAGCAGCTCTAACATTAATATTTTGCCGGGTACTGTGGCTTTCTACCTGGCCCTCCACATGGGTCTGAGAAGTGCTATGAGAATGGCCATGCTGATGAAGAGTGAGGCCCATTCTGTAAGCAAGTAGCACAAGAAAATCTTGATAAGTGTGTATTAATAAGCTGAATTTGCTAACCTGTTACAGATTCATTAACTACAACCTACTAATTAAAATAAACATGCATGAAATTTAATTTACTGAAAATGTTTTAAAATAAATTTCTAATGTTTTGTAAAGGTAAAACAGCAGAACTTTTGTGGTCTGTGTGGCATTGAAAACATAACGTAGAGTTGTCCCTTGCCTTGAAGACAAACAGGGGGAGGAGAAGTACAGCTCCACTCATTCTTGACCTTAGCACTAGATGAAGGTGAGTGGTAAAATTCACGACCTAACCCTAGTAAGAAACCCGGCACCCATTTAATAGGCTTGGTAGGCCCCAGATCCAGCCTGGACATTCCAGAAAAGAAGCAATCTCTTGCCCCTACAGGTATTCAAACCCTGGATCATTCAACACCTAGCCTAGTAGCTATACCAACTACGCTAACCCAGCTCACTGCTGATAAGAGTAGATTTAATAATAACACATCACACTTTAAACAAAAAATTGCAACAAATAATACTTTCAAATCCCATGAATTTACTGTCTGTCTTTCCATCTCATAGAACCCCTTGTTTTTTAACATGAAAAAAATACAAAAAAAGAGGGTCAATTATGAGAGAAAATACTGTAAATCAATAAGATCTTGCAGAACATCACAGTCCAGTGGGTATCACACCTGCTTCACATTTGGGAAGTCTTGAGTTCAAATCCTGTCTAGGATTCTGGCTAACCCCAACATGAATCTTTGTGGTTTTCCTCAGTGTCAAGGAAACTGCCAGGAGAGTACCTCCAAATCAGATCATGGCCACTTCTTCCTACATCCTTTCCAATACATTGTTTACTTATCACACTATCTTTTGCCACTAAGTAGTGTGATTATGGGCTACTGTCAGTAAATAAACCATAAAAAAAGGTACAATTGTAAAACCGTCCCTGTGCTTATTTATGCACCATGCCATGAAAGCATCTGCAGAAGAGATAACTCTCATACCCTACATCTATGATGTGCAACCTTGCATACACATAACCCCCACTTTCAATAACAGCTTTTCATAGGTGGCCCCAACTTATTTCACTGTTTCCTGCCACTTTTGCTCTCTTTAGTAACTACTGGCTGATAGAAATTGTATTTGGAGTAGAAGTAATTAAAAGCACATGTGTAGACTACTTTCAGTCATATTCTTAGACTTCCACTTTCTGTACAATATACATATATGTTCATGATATTTCAAATTTTTTACATGATAGCCATATAATCTTAGTAATTAACCAACTTAATGCACAAATTTTTGTTTTATAAGTTTATTATACGCCTCTACATGTTTCAAGCACTATGTGCTCATCATCAGGAGGTCAAAATTGTATTATACAGCATCTGGTATCATCACACTCTGTAGGTGGCCATCCCGTGCATGGGACAGCCACCTACAGGTGTGATGATACCAGATGCTGTATAATACAATTTTGACCTCCTGATGATGAGCACATAGTGCTTGAAACATGTAGAGGCATATAATAAACTTATAAAACAGGAATTTGTGCATTAAGTTGGTTAATTACTAAGATTATACTGAGATGAACAATCAGCAAAGCATAAAAAGAAAAATGATAGCCATATGTAACCCAAGGGTTATGCATCACTGCCCTTGCTTATGCAAGGGTTGTCTTCTATGTTTAACCACCAAACCATTAGCATGCAGCCTTCAAAGTAATGTGACACATTCTATATCTAGCCAGACAATGTAGAAGAGCACCTCTGACTCCTGGGTACAGTCTCTCCATTACCTATCAGGAGGCTGCATGGAGCCATTCTGTTCACGGAGGGAAAGACAGACATCAGAATTCCTCTACCACATTAAACACTTGCTATCCAACACAAAATGCCATGTTTCAAGGAGTTTTCATAATTCCCATATTTTATACTATATATAACAGCTCAGTGAGTATTCTCCATATCACCTCCCCACACCATTTCAACGCTTATCTCTAAACAAGTGAGTATGTTCTCAGCACAGACAAAAGTAAAATTTCTTCAGATGTAAATAACAGGAGATGAAACAGGGTTTAATATATAGGCCATACGTTTTAAAATGTAAAAAAAATCACATTTTGTCCACAGTGTGTATTTGCGCATTTTGTACGATGCTCACAAAAATGGCATTATTGGTTTTTGTAAGAAACAGCAAGGGACAGGAAATTACTTTTAAACATTACCTAGGTACATTTTAGACTTCAAACATTTAATACCTTTAACACTTCTTTCCATTATCAGTATGTTTCATTATAAAATTTATGGGAAAGTGAACATTCTGAAACTCACAGCAAGTTTACCACAAGTCCAACACCAGATGTGATTAGCATTGAGGTACTCTCAATCTCGAAGTCTCTAGTTATGACCCGCTGAACTGCAAGGTAGACCAGAATTCCAGTGACTACCCATATCAAAAGCACAGAAGTCAGTGCCCCAAGAACTTCTGCTCGATGCCAACCAAAGCTCATGAAGCGTGTTGCTGGACGTGATCCAACCCACAGTGCAAATAATGAGATCATAAAGCTTGCAAAATCAGTCAATAAGTGTGCTGCATCTGTAGCAATTGCAAGACTTGATGACAGGTAGCCTCCTGCAAGGGACAGTGTTAACAATAATAGTTCAGGGAAGCCATACAGAAAGATAAAGCCCATCATGGGTCAGTAATAATTTATGACATGTGTAACATACAAAATAAAATGCTAACATGCACAATGCCAGCAGAAGTTTGTATTCATGTAACATGCTGTATTTTCCAAATGTGTTCCCAGGTTCGTTTCTCAATGCTTTTGATACATGCACATGTTGACCAGTTTTTATACCCAGGACATTATCCACTGTCAACACTCGTTCTGCTCCTGTCTTCAGACAAGATGGTGGAACTTGACTTCAACATAATAAATGGCAAGGATGTGTAGCAATATGCTCATAACATGAACACATAGTTGGCACTTACCAACAACTTCTCCAATCATGAAGAAAACACAAAGAATACTTGCAATGATCAGTTTACGCCGGGCCCTTCTGTCTACTGTAATTGGTATTAATTGATGGCAGTGTTCCCCAACTAGAAATAAAGAAAAATAATAGGCTGATTTTTTTGAATAGATAATATCAATTTACAATACAGTCCAATTAATGGTACACGTTTATAAGAAGTCCATACATCAATATATGCCTCCCATGCAAATTTGTTACTTACCTTCCGTGCTCCAAACACATTCCAAGGTAAGGTGGAAATATTTCAGATTTGTACAATATGTTTGTGTTATAATTGGTGCTCATAAATTAAAGTTGATGAATTACACCTTTTGTAACACAAGCAGCTGTTTCGAATCCGAAATCTAGGAGAATCTTAAATCAAGAAACCTTAAATCATCATTCTACTCTGCACATGCGTGTGCATCTTGTGTCTGTGTGTGTGTGTGTGATCGCACGTGCATATATGGGGGGGAGCACATAAAGCTTACAAGTGAGGAAGTCTTCTGAGGAGAACAGCTGTGTTAAATCAAAGATGTGGATGATCACCCAAGTAGATATGATCACATTCAGTCAGGATAGCTGGTGCTTTGATTGAATTTGCCCTGAATATAAGTGCAGTATATCACAAATGAGACAATGTCCCCACTTCCTCAAATACATTTGCAAGGACTTACAAAATCTATTACTTTAGGATCAATACTCATATGTGAACAACTTTCTAACTTGGTATCTCCAAAATGAATAAACTCCATGCAGCATATTCTTCTTAATCTGCTAAGGGCCTCTCAGTTGGTCAAAAAATTCCCTGTATGTCATATAGCCAAATGGTTCATATCAAGATCGAATGACCCCACCATAATTGTATATTCCTAGAAAAAATGCATAAACACCATGGATGAATCTTACCAATTGTTGCCGTTAAAGAGTCTCTGCGATGATGAGAAGTTATGCTGCCATTCATCGGTCGATCAATAAGGTCTGAATCAGACAACACACAACAACCACTGGGTTTCCCATGAATGCAATAGATGACATGCTGAATGGCTGGTTGACTGCTATTTGTTGAGTCAGTGGAAAGACTTCCATATACTACAGATCTATTTCCAGCGCTGCAACAGTATTAAATTAATGAACTCCTCATCAACCAACTATACAGTACAGCGCTTTCTTTCAGCAACTGATAACTACTCACAAGGTCAAGAAATTTCTTGTTGTTATGAAAGCCTCCAAGATAGTCATAAAAGCCTATCAACGGACTTTATCTTGAGTCAGTTCAGTATATTTCACAGCTTTAAAGTACATCACAATTTTTATGTCATAGCATCAACTCATTTTCTGTTTCTCAAAGAGGTCTGATCACAAGATTTGCCAATATATGCCATACAATATTATAATTTTAAATCCCCTTTTCATTAGTATGGTTCAATCATCACTATCCACTTGACGGTACTGTCATGAATGAGACCAAATTTGGATTTTGAAAAAACCTTTTTGAAATATGAAAAAACCAGGAAGACTTGAGAGAGTCTTACAGCTGTCGTAATGAGCAAACATTAGCCAAGCTTGCTATGCAAGAGTCAGCATACGTCAGGCGCTGCTCCACTTGCCATGTATGGAGGCCTGCAGCCTGATTGACACATTTTGTTACTTCATATTTTGTAAGTGTTCTGGAATATGACCGTATATGGTTAAGTAGGAAAAACTAAAGCACTGACAACATACCTTCCTCTCTATAAAACCCCCCTCTTGATAGTTGAAGTACGAATTCTTTCGGAGATAATCTTTCGGAACATTATTCGTTCGACATGATACTCGACACTGTACCGGCGAAGCAAGTACCTATGACGACGTGAAGATATATGAGTACAAAGTTTGATTACTCAACGATTGCTAAAATAACTAAGAGACACCGAGAATGAACTTCGGAATACTGCTATTACAAGGTAAGCTTTAACAGTTGCGTTGTAACAAACTTTGATTTTATTACTAAATCCAGTCGAGTCTAAATTCAGTTTGAAATTCTAAATTGCATATCCTTTGGACTATACAGAGAGGCAAGAAGGTTAATTTGAAAACCCTTAGAACAAATATTTCTCTGTAACTAACTTGTGTAGAATTGTAGATTAGTGTAAAGCAATAGAATATAGTCTTAGTTAAAGAAGTCTTTGCTATTGCTTATCATTGAAACCCCGTAGTAACTCACCAACGTTTTGCCTAGAAATAGGCTGGTGGCAGCATTTTAACCTACCCCAGATTTAATTCTAGACACAGAGGACTTAGTGCCTCAACCCACTCATGTCTACCCAGGCATAGTTTGGTGGAAGTCAAGCCCCCTAACCCCGGGTTCATGACAGTACCCTCTCGTTGTTTGAGGCATATTTTTTTTTTGCCAGGGGAGGGGGCTTGCATGCATGAGTAAACTTTGGGTGTATGCCAGAAGCAGCCTACATGCTGGAAAGACAACCCATGCAGACAGATTTTGAGTGAACTGACAAAGAGGGGTACCCCTGACCCTCCAGGTTGAGGGTTGGGGTGTGGGGGTGGCAAACAAAGCACTAGACAGGAATCAATTTTGCTGCATAGTTCAGGTGGTCATGGCCTGAAAAAGACTGTAGTACTACAGGAGATAAAGAGTTGCCAGTAACACAGTTCAAAGCAGCGATAAAAAAAAGTACTGTCAACTAATTAACATAAAAATTATTTATGTATGGCCCAACATGTTTCAGACCACCTTTAGGTTCTATTCAGGTACATGTGAAAACTGTTCATTACAAGTTGATTTTTAAAACATTTAAAGTCACTACACAGCAAAATATTCAAGCTATAGGCAGAAACATTAAAGCTACAAAATGTTCAAATGGTATAAACTGGATGGCCCCTCTAGTCAGTTGGAACTGCTGCAAGGAAATCGAGCATCTTACTTTATGTTTGCTGTCCCACCTTTCAATTACAACCACAATAGGGCATAGACATGGCAATTAACAAATTTCATCGCACACAGTCTTCCTTGAGCAGGCAAGTTATTCAGCTCATCAAGATATTATTATCCACAATATTCACAAAAGCTAACCACACATATACTGGGAAAGGAGAATCCAGTCTACACTTCCATTTACTTTTTAAGCTCTCACTACTCCCACAACTCCCAAGAGTTTTCTTAAAGTTTTCCAACCAAAATTCTGTATATTTTTCTCATTTCTCCTCTGTATTCCCCACCTGTCCCAATATTATTGATTCATGAACCTCCCATTATTAGATAAACAGTATTACTGAATGAGATTTAACATTCTCACATTTGCTAAATATAATAATAATGAACACCTTGGTTGCAGCCCCATATTGCTTAATACCTAACAAACTGCATGGCATTACAACCCAAAAGAAAATACAAATGACTTTCATCATGTTCCACTGCATTTATATGCTTGATACATTTCAGTATATTTAAAATAACTTTATTAATTGTCTGTTGTTATGAATGAAGTTTTGGCACCACTAGCATGTCAGCCAGTGGACCAAGTCTTTAGCCATCTTCATCATGCTCTATATTGATGTCACCACCAAAGGTCCATTTTGTTATTCCAAGTACTCATTATGTGCAGGGTTCGTTACACAATTCTTTTATGTATTGCTTCTTTCTCTTATCCAAGCTACACATCCAATCCAAGGCATTAAATTAAATAAACCATGACAACTATAAACAAAATGTTCAGTTAAATGGTGAGAAAATTAGTTGATTGACTTACAATTCTATGCGCCGCTTCTCTTCGGAAGTCATACTTCACTTGTAAAACAATCAATGTAAAACACTTTCATGTAAATGGAACCAGCAGAAGTGTACAATGTGCTTCTTAAAATGGATGCCTTTAACAATAATGTCCATACTGATAAATTTGTGTAAAGGAAAATACGATCTATCTTTAAATAAACACGTTCTAAGTTTATTACAATTTCCACCACTGTACCAGATACATCTGCTAATATCATCTATATCAAGTGTGTTACAACCAAGAAAAATCATTGCACACTGCTCTAAAAACAAGATGATGACACACAAGTGAACAGTGACTATGCTGATTGTTTAAATAGTGATTAAAGCCATGTGCACATAATGAGATGAGATGGGAGACAGCAGATCAGTCTGTATTAGTGCCGTGTGGAATTTAAAGGGCAAGGTTCAATGCAACAGGATAATGGCTTCTTAATTAAATAACTGACCCCAACCTCTTTTTCAAAAGACATCATATACATGACCTTTAACTGTTATCTTAATTTTCACATCATACTCCTCACTGAGTTGATAGTTTATTTAATGACATTCCCTCAACTGCAGAGATTTATACAACACAGAACGGGAGGATGGCCATGAATAGTAGATTGAGGACACGGAAGTGGCCATGGCCTACATTATGGTACTACTGCAGCAACTGTTTGCAAGATATCCCCAATAAGTCACCATATTTTTCCTGTATGTCATGTTTTGTGTGGCTGTGAAACTAGGTCTTTTACTCTAGGAAATAACACAGATGTTTCTCTGTATGTGGGCCTGGATGTGATCTCATAGGAAAGGTCAAAACATCAGCTATTTATGAAATACAGACAGGAAGTTGTTTTGACTTTGGAAACATAGTTTTCACTACAGCATCAGATCCAAACATAAACCATTAATTAAACCTGGGAGTTCCTCTTAATCTGGTTTTAATGAACAATATTTTAACCTTATACTTATGTAAGGTGCATAACAGCATCTTCAGAAAAAATAGTGGAGGTTGTATAATGCTTTATTACTACATTTGAACAGCAAAATAAAAATACTAAGTGACTCTCAGCATAAATTTTAAAGTGTTAAATATGTTTTTCTACAAAAAAAAAACATGCAGTGCATGGAAGAGACTTGTAGGGAAAAAGTTTTCATGTGGAACTACCTTCAATTTGGTATTTATTTGTAGCTTATTTAATGATGCTGTCAGTAACTCGGACTATTATGAAATGACAAGAAGACAGTGAGTGATGAATTCTAAATTGTGTGAAAGGAAGTACGCCAGCCTAATTTGAGATATTTGCTCCTAAGATTGATGAAAGTGTGAAAAATATCAGTCAGATAGTTAGTGTTCTATCCAAAATTTGTATCAAGCATTTACTTACTTACTTACTTACTCTATGGAGCAGAGGCCTTCTTGGGAAGCTAATCAGATCTCAGCTAGTCAAGAAATTCCCCGCATTTTATGGAACACAAAGTTTTATTACCACATTCACAAGTGCCCACCACCTGTCCCTATCCTGAGCCAGTCCAATCCAGTCCACACTCCCACATCCCATTGCCTGAAGATCCATCTTAATATTATCCTCCCATCTATGCCTGGGTCTTACAAGTGGTCTCTTTCCCTCAGGTTTCCCCACCAAAACCCTGTATAAACCTATCCTCTCCCCCATACGTGCTACATGCCCCGCCCATCTCATTCTTCTTGATTTGATTACCCGAACAGTATTGGGTGAAGAGTACAGATCATGCTGCTCCTCATTATGCAGTTTCCTCCAGTCCACTGTTAACTCATCCTTCCTAGGCCCTAATATCCTCCTCAGAACACTATTCTCAAACACTGTCAGCCTATGTTCCTTCCTTAGTATGGGAGACCAAGTTTCACACCCATATAAAACAACAGGCGATACTATAGTTTTGTATTTTATTCTTCAAGTTTTTTTGATAGCAAATTGGACGACAAAATATTCTGGACTGAACAGTAACAGGCATTCCCTTTGATCAATCTACTCTTGATTTCTTCAAATATGCAGTGTTGGTTTGCAAGAGTTCTTCTTTATCACACTTTCAAAGAACTTGTCATCTGTCCCCATGTTATGATTTTGCCCTGCATTCTGTTCACCAGACATAAACAAACACTTAGCTTTCTCAGCATTTACCTCTACAGCAGTCTCTTACAAGTGCCTCATAAAGCGTCTGTATTTTTCTTCATAGCATGTATGCTTTCACTCAGTAAATTACCTTCAACAGCATAAGCCAAGAACCTGATGTGTACCATTTTATTTCAGACCCTCCCGGTTTGCCTGAACCATCCTAATGGCATATTCTAAAGCAAAGACTCAAAGCAACGGTTATAAGCACCGCCTTCTTTCAGACCATACTTAAAAGGAAATGTATCAGAGAAATGTTTGCCTATACGGATCTTATTAAAGGTTTCATTCAAACATTTTTATTAGCCTAACTACTTTCATGGTTATACCAAAGTCAGCGAGAATATTGTACAAAACTTCCCTCCTAATTGAATCATAGGCTTTCTTGAATAATAATTCTGTTACAATTAATTTGTTATTCTTTATGAGTACTATATGTTAAGTTGCTCAATTGGAATCTGATGCAAACTAACAATTCAGAGGTACCTTCTGCCTCCATCTTCAATACTGAATAGAACTGTTACTCGAATTCAATATTAAAATATAAGGGAACCCATTAAAATCCAATTTATGTGTTTCCAGTAAGCTGTCAACAGCGAAGCAAACCTCCATTACTAGACAACATAACAAAATTTTAATGGTAGTTGTGTGGATGGTGGCTTGGCTGGTCATTTTAACTTACATAATCACAATGTGATGAAGTGCTTTCATAAATTCTTTTAAAAGATGGTCAATTAAAAATACCATACTGTAAGCATTAACCTTCTAAAGCCCAGCGGCACCTATGTGTACCACCTGCAATGTCTAGTTTAAGGCCATCACATTTTGAGTGTCTACATTAAGTCCAAAGGTTCAAGGGACCCCAAAATGGCTGCTTTTATTTCAGATTTTTTCTAAATATATTTTCTACCAAAATTATTGCTCTTCTATCCGCACTGACAGTTCAGGATCATACGTAGGTGAGGTCAATAAATTTATTTTTGCATTGGGACCGGAAATGTCTTAAATTGGACCTCCTATGTGCTATAACATTAGGACACTTTGCACTTCGCCACAAAGTGTGTATACGTGTGTCTAATAATTCTCTAAGTAATTACCATTACTTCCCTCAACACGATTTACCGACAGGCATGTATAATGGATATGGACTGTGTTGTGAGGCTGGAACTGTATTTTTACTTAAAATTACCGTGCCTTCTGCATGTTTAATGTTAAAATAACAAACAAATATGAATATAGTGTTACAAGAAACAAAAGCAGAAGGGTAGGGTATTTTCTCATAAATCTCAGGCATGTTACTAACCCGCAGTTGTGGGGAACTTCAATTGGAGAGGACTGGGAATAGCTCTTGTTATCTTGCTGATTCCTTAACGAAGAAATAACTGTCTTCGCGGCAGTAATGCTACGACTTTTAGCGTCTGGTATTAATGCCGATACGTCCGTTTCATTCGTCTCATCATATTCTACAACTGACGTACATTTTGACACTTCACCTTCGGGTAGCATGTTGCTGCAATACATTCAACATTTAGAAAATAACTTTCGACAATAAACGGGATTTCTCATTGATTAAAACAACCTAGTGCAAGACAATATGAAATTATTACATCCTACAACCATCTTCTTTCATCAACAACTTCCTAACCTACACGTGATCTACGATGGCGATACACACACCCAATTCCAAGCCACAGATTCCAGGCAGCCAATGAAATAATGCCCACAATCCATGGATGAATTGTACACGGATTAGAGCTAGAAAGATATGTGGGTACTCAAATTCATCCATGATGGGTAGTGTAAGGTACCGTGGTCAAACTGCTTTACTGTGGAGAGGATATTTATTTATTTTACTAATGGCAGGTACATTGACTGTTTATCATTGACCTATGCGACCAATAAAAGTAAAACCTAAAAAAAGTATTACACTTTACAAAAACAAAAAACATAAAAAAAAAGGAAACATTCAGGGTAAATATAAAGTCCTAATGCTAAGGGGTAGTCACAAAAAATAGTGATAATAAAATAACATAGTCAATTTTCCATCATTTTTGTCCTAGCCTCCCAGTATCGCTCACATTCCGTCTTATTAGTTAATGCGGTACATTGTCCTAGATGGTTTCTATCCATGGGTTCGTGGAGGCTGCATAGCGTG
>Ga0131853_10004727_pt1 | contig 24421 bp, 11 predicted proteins | sample TergutLab28metaG_FD_92764 | JGI IMG/M metagenome (GOLD analysis project Ga0131853, IMG submission 92764) | Labiotermes labralis P1 segment gut microbial communities from Petit-Saut dam, French Guiana - Lab288 P1 (version 2) (version 2) | ecosystem: Host-associated > Arthropoda: Insects >...
AAAAAACTCAAAACAAAAAAGAATTAAAAAAAAAAAATTATATATTAAATAAAAAAAAAAAAAAAAAAAAAAAAATTCCAAGATCTCAGCACTTCCCTCTAGGATATAATATATATCACTTTCTTTTCAAGACCTTTTGTACAAAGGCCTGATGACGACTCAGAAATTAGAAAAACATGTAGCCACAAATACAAAACTAGCTGTACTGACCATTACATGCTTACATACTTGAAATGTTTTGTTTTAATTTTGTATGATACAGAAGTCAAATATGTCACATGCATTCTGATATGCTCTTATACCATGGTACCAGATCTCCAAAACTACCAGTGACAAGATAACAGTGTCTTACAAATCCTTACACCACATACCCTTACTCACCCACACCCTAACCCAACTTCACCTACCTCTACATCCTATGCACACAACACCCCTACTGCTACACTCACTCACTCACTCACACACACGCACACACTCACTCACACTCAAAATGTTATCACTGTACTCATATAATACTTTTAAAAGTAATCAGGAAATCATTTAAAACCACAACTTTAAAAAGAAATTTACAAAATAATAAAATGAATGCAAAATAAGCTATAAATTGAAATGCAGCTAACATATGCACCTAAGCTAAGGTAGGCTGGATGTATGTGTCACTAAGAACAAATGTATCACATAATAATATGCATGAAAGGATTAGCAGACCCAAATTTAGACCACAAGTCAAATTACAACCTCTCACAGACTTGAAATGACAAGCCTCTGTATTTACAAACCTGAGTCTTTTTCCAAAGCTAATAAACAAATCATATTTGTAGGTCTAGGATCATCTGCATTTTTCAATATGCAAAATGCATAAAGTTTCTTAGCCACCTTCACTGGCAGTCTGCAGGCAATTCCACATTTCAGTTAGGAACACAGACCAAAGGAAACTGTCCTACCTATATAATTATGTTCAAGATTATATGCATGGCAAAACGCATACAATCCTAAGCCTATTTACTAGAATTTTTCATGCACATAAGACACCACTCAACAATACATTCAGTATACCATAATTATATTACTTAATATTGGCAAACTATGTACCTGCGAAGAAGGAAAATCCAAACAGGTATCCCATTCGTAGACCACTGTTCTTGCCATTGTCAGGTGTAACCATAAGGGCTATGAGAAGTCCCAGGGATCCAAGTACTGTTATCAGGCCGGCGGAAAGCAACTCCGTGTACATATGAATGTATGCTCCCACACCAGCAGATATTGTGGACAGTGTCAGGCAACCATATACATTCTTCAAATGGTCTCTTACAGGCTTTTCCCTACAAACAATATCAGATGCGTACAATAACACATAATCAATTACTATATATACAAAGCTTACGAAACCACAACAAATTACAAATCTATACACAACACAGTTTCTGCGTCCGTACATGTACAATTATATATAATGTATGCAGTTCCAGCTTTTCTAAATGTAATCTTGTATGTTACATACACAGTTCTAACTGTAGTAAATGCAATCTGTTTGTTATGACGCCCAACCTACTTCCATTGATATATCAGGATACTTACAACTTTGCATTGAATGAACGTATGAAACTGTTTGCTGCCGACGTCATTTTCGTACGAAAATATAAATTGCACTAATCACTCTCGACTTTTGCAACTACGACAAAACGTACTACAACAGCCAGCGTGAGTATGATATTTTCCGTCCCCACGTCTTCCTTCGGTACACGTCATGTACTTCGTTACGTCACGACAGGATTATTTTTGTTGGCGTATGCGCAGCTCTCTGCTTCGCGTTTGCACGTTACATCTATCTTTGCTCAAAGAGTTGCGGATAGACGAACACATGTAACCACAACTACACTTATAACGCCAGAAATTTGGGGCGCCATGTTGTGACCATTTCGTTAAGCCGAGGGGGTGGGTGATGAGTTTGGTCAGCTGTGTGTACTTCGAAATCGCCAAGCATATACATAAAAGAAAAGTATTTATACTTCTTAGTTGTTTCAAAGGGCTGCAAATATTCGGTCTGCTGCGAGACAGCACCTCTTACGGCCTGTGTGAAGATACCAGACTTGCATTGACCAACACCATTTATGGTTTGTTTTTCAATTATTGCCCGTAATCACAGAATCTCAAAAGTCTTAGTTTATATACCCTTAGAGAACAAAAATATAGAAGCCTACCCTGTACATCCAAATTGTAAACTCCCCAACATACATCGTTAGCTGTACATACCGCTTCCACAGAATTACTAATCTGTGGTGACAATGTTGAAAATTACCACAAAGTGTGCAAGTTCCGTCGTTGCACCATTTAACGTCATGTCACCCACCAATTTTCCAGCAAGGATTCAAAACAACTTTTTACTGTAACATTTTATAGATATTTCAAGGAACGATAGTAAATGGCCTGTCAGATCAGTTCTAATAACAAACGTAAAATCAATTTCCAATGTGTACTTTTACACACACACACACACAAAAAAAAAAGACATTAAAACTGATAAACGGTGACACTATCAATGAAGTTACAACAGGTGTTAAGTACTGGTAACTGGGAATCCATATCCAATTCCCACATTAATCCTATGTTTCACATATTCTTGAGCTCCTTAAATCAAAATGTTTTGCAAACATAAAAAGGATGCTATGCAAGAACGGCTGAGATAACAAGAAGACAGTATTAACTGCAATAGATTTGGTAAATGTAAGTCAAATATGCCACCACATACACAGGGACTAAATGTGAGGCAGATATTAAGAGAGTCCAATGATACATTAAAAAATGGTGTGGAAAAATGTTAAAACATTGGAGATGTGGCCCCTTAACTACAGATATCAGATTTCACTCAAATCTGTCAATGAATATGGAAGGTGGGGTAGTATTTCATTTATGCTTTTACATAAAGTATTATTGTCACCGAGCCATTTTTTGCAAAACTCATGCCCTCTATGTCACGTAAAGAATCCAGATGCCATATTTAATGAAAAGATGGCAAACAGTTTGGTACAGATAGTCTCTCCACATAAGATGTTCAACATCTACTTTGTAAAGAGTGCCTTGTATGGACACTGTTTGTGATATCGTGAATGACATTCAGGCTCCAAAATTGTATTATAGCTATTCTAATAGATTTGATGATACTAACTGCACTTGCAAACCAATGGAAATAAGTCAATTTTGTATTCAGAGCTGGTGTGAGTGATGTGGCATGGGACTAGCAGCAAACATGCAAAACACATTTCTGTACCATACAGGAATGTCACAGGAAATTCAAGTACCATGTTGCCCCGAATAAGATATTTCATTAGAAGGCACAGCAAACAAAGCAGTGTTGATCATGGCCGAAGAGAAGTTTCAGACAGAAGAAACACCTTAACAATACGGCATATTGTTCTTTACTTTCTCCATGTCATTTTTGTTTCCTATGCATGCATGTTGAAATATTTTGGTTTTCTTTACAAAATCAGGAAAATAAGTTAAAGCATGGAGTTTTCCAGCAATTATCGTAATATAGGACAAATGAATCAACCAGTAATAAAAATTTAGATAAAAATACTTCCACATTAAACACAAATTAACACACTCACTGCTGGATGTTGAAATGCCAGTTCAAACTTGCAGGACAACAGGCATGGCTATACAGTATGACACAAAAACTTCAGATTGACGAAGCATGTGCCTCTATAAATATGTACATTTCAAATCAATTCATTTAGGTTCCTTAGAATGCAGTCTGTGGTGGTTCACTGACAGTGAATTTCATCTGCTGGAAGAGATGCACAAGATTTTAAGCTTCCAGCAAAAACTCTGCAAGCCATGAATGGCAGTGCAAGAACATGTGAACATTCAGTTGGTTAAATGCCAACTACTGTTACTGTCAGCTGATGTAGTGAATGAACCATGGAACACGCAGTAAAATTCACACTATGTAAGTGCCGCTTTTGCAGGTAAGTCACACCCCTTCAAAATATAATATAAGATTTAATTCTGGAAGTGAACAGGCAAACATGTAATGCTATTCACATATGTGCATTTTTAATTCCCAGAAACTTCAGAGACAGAAGATGTGTGCAAGTATTACACTACAACAGTTACAGAGGTATTGTACATTCATTTTGGGTTTCTTGACTACCACATTACAAATGGAGACATCAAAGGTCATCTTGGGTGTAGGGAGGGGGTCCAATATCTTCAGGTTGAATCATTATTAAGTACCAGTTAAGTTACAGCTTAGGAATGAACATATTAATTGAACAACCTGTCACACTTCAGATCATTGCCTTACTAATATCAGCATAGAGTACAAGATTGGAAATGTCAGTACATAAAATGTAACTGTGGTGAGTTTGGATCTTTGCTCTCAACACACGTATCAGTCAAGCCATTTTGCTTGAACAGCTTTGGCAGTCAACAAGAGATGAGTATTAAGTGTAAAGGTAAAGTGATCCCATTACAGGCCCGGTGTGGGAAGAGGTACAGCTCTACTCTTCCATGACCACGGCACTAGAAGGGGGTGAGTGGTCAGTAGCACGCCTGGGCCACACTTTACTCCCAGGAAAGACCGTTCCCATTTTATAGGAGGCTGGGTGGGCCCCAGGGCCAGTCTGAATGGGCGGAAAATCTCGTCTCCAACAGGATTTGATCCTGGACCGTCCAGCCCATAGTCGGTTGCTATACCGACTGAGCTACCCAGCCCACGAGTATTAAGTGTTACCTTGAATATGCAACAGTGAGTTCTCTCTTGTACTGATGAGTTACAAGTTGCTGTGGAAAATATAAAATATTAAATGTTACATGAAAACAATGAGTTCTCTTTGCAATGCTGAACTATATATGTTGCTATCAAGAACATAAAGCATACTTAGGTCTTCACATAAATTTTTGTGAAAATTTAACTTTCTCAACAGATTTTAATTAAAGCCCCAAGTAAAATTTCATGTAAATCCATCAAGTGGGAGCTGCGCTGTTTCATCCACATGGGCAGCTGGAGGGACTTTTTGAAGCTAATAGTTGCTTTTTGGAGCTCAACAAACGCACTTAATAACTTTCAATAGGACAATAACAGTAACAGATGAATTACAGCAAATGCTGATATTAATGACAGCAAAAACATGTTATGGACATAAATTACAGGAATTAAGTTCAAAAAGCCATTACAATTTAATCGTCATGATGGTCATAGTGTTGCTGTTGGCCTGCATTCATCTGACTTCTAGGAGAACAAACGTGTGATTCTTGTTTCGTTACAGTACTTGACACGTAGCGTGATACTGGGCTGTTTTCTGGACTACTTTGAAACAATCCATAGACTTCCGTAAAGCCAAAGTATGCTACTCCAACTGTAGCTGCCACGGCAAGCACCACAATAAGCATACCCAGCAAGAACCCGGACAGCACAACTGATCCCACTGACAAAACTGTCCCTATTGAAGAAAACAACATACAATTGAGGATAAGCTTCAACATGTACCATACATGCAAGAAAAAAGGCAGTTTATTTTCCATAAGTATAAATAGTAATCAAACTGAATGACTGATGGTCATGCACAGGAATTTACTATGAAAATCATAAGATCACTGGTAACACCAAACACTGTGATGTGTTCATTACTCACCTTCAAGCATCATAAATCCGGTAAATGTAAGGATCACTGTCAGAACAGCAAATACAATGAACATCAGAACTGGAATTCCACAACATAAAGCCATAGAAATAAGAAATACTGTCATTATGGGGTGTTGCACTGAATATACCGCAGCCATGTCCAAGAAATGAGAGATACGCTGTTCTCTCATTATCCCCTGTGCAACCAAAACAATCTGCTGCCCTAACATACAGAAAGACAAATAATATTACAAATAAATATGCAAGTAAATGCATTCTTTAAGCCTGGTAGATGATGAGTTTCATAAATAAAACATTCTGGGAGCATTTGGTTGCCTTCTACAGAAAGTATTTTACCATTTAAAAAACTAGCTGTAAGTGTATGTACCATGTGCTGTAACATTAGAAGATCTGTATTCTGCTACACAGTGTGCTTAGACTACATACGATACAATAAACAGTGATTATTTCCTAACAGCACTGATAGGTCTTATAAATGGACATCAACTGTGTTCTCTGTGAAGCAGAAAGAGAATTACAATATATTATTCCGAAGAACATCACTGCTGAAGTGGTTAGTTGCTAGCCTCTCACTATGGAAGCCTGGATTCAATCCAAGGACAGTACATGTGAAATTTGTGGTGAATAAAGTAGCACTGGAAGGTTTTTCTCTGAGTAATTTGTCCCCCCCCCCATCACCATTATTCCACTAATACTCCATATTCATCTTCATGGTAATAATATTCTTATCAGAATTACAACTGGGCAGAGCCTTCAAACAAAGCAATATTCCTCTGGATATTGGGAAGCAGTGGGCAGAAAAGTACCCTCATGACATTCTGTTTATTGTTCTTCAAAGTGTTAAATGAACCAAGAAAACTACAGATATATTTTGAACGAATTTTTAAACAATGTCATCACTTTTCTGGGTACAGAATTTAACGTGCGCTCCAAAAGTCAAACTGAGCAAGGGCTGCAACTTGGTTTTCCTGATACTTAACTATAACAATTACTCTACCTCAAAACCTACATTACCATTAACACAGTATGCTCATATTAGTATAGCAATTCTAAGCAAATCAAAGCCTTCAAACACCATTATTCATGGGTTATTCTATCTCAAAATTCACTGACCACAGACCACTTTCCCTTGCTACCTAGCCTTATGCTAAAAAAAACCAAGTACATCATGCAGCATAAAATTTGGCTCCATGCTAAAGAATGCCTTGGTTGTTTATTTTGCAATAATCTTAAATGCATGATGGACATAAAAAAAAAAAGAATTACTCATGAATAAGTATTCAAGACTATATGGCTCAATAGTAGGCAATTCAACTTGTCACACTACTTACGGACAACAACTAAACGGCTCAAGAGCCACATCAATATTCTTGGATGAAGTACCCGGTCGGTTTCTGCTTCCGACTGCAAACCGAAACAAATTGTTGAAGTTTAAAAACACAATCTTCCGCACCTAATACCCAGTTTCCATAATACTGGAAATGATGTTCTTACCATTTTAAAATGAGACACTTCCTCGTTTCGACACTTGGTTCTAGTAGTTCAAGAAAGCCACGGCAAAATAACCACAAACTGTATCTGCGTTCAGGTTTTAAAACCTACGGTTTGTCGTTTTGGATATTATCAGTGAAGTAAGGATCTTACCTAGATTTATATGTTTAAATTTATGTATGTTTTCTGACAGCAAATACGCTTAAAATTCTAAGTTGTTACCATACGTGGAGCAACAAACTAACAGTCAGACATTTCACCCTGCTAAAATATTGGTTACATCCGTGGATCACAGGTATCATAATAATCGATTTCCAGGGGCCGCGTTCCTCTTCTTCTTACAGGTACAGATACAAAAGCGTATTAGAGGGGAGTTGAAATGTGATGGCACACACGCAGAAAGCAGATTTCGTCTTTCGGCGAAACGTACGAGTCCATTTAATTCGGCGGGGGCGTCAGTTCAGTAGGCTACGGGCAGTCGAGGTGTGCGGATCAGCATCGTAATGTTGGATACACCATACTCCGAGGTAGTGTGAAGGGTACTGGCTACCCACTCCATTCGCCAGTTTCCCCTTCACTTCCCCGCCCGTGCTTTACCGTGTGCCATCACATTTCAACTGGAGTCTATTACCCGATGTTCACAGCACTCTTTAACTCCTGGAGCAAAGCAATGATCTGTGTTTTTGAGAAGCTAACAGTTTATGCGAAATCTAAGGTCTCAGCAATGGCGTAACTGATGTTTCCCGACTCTTGATAATGCGACCACTATGTTATCTGTATACGTCGGGAATTGATTACCTCGTGACACGGAATCATACATCAGAGAAATGGAAACCTACGCTAACAGTAGCTGTGTTTTGTGATTAATGGGCTCAAAATTCTCATTTTAGAAAATTTCCTCCATTTTTACGGAATCCGAAGATTGAAAACCCTGAGCACAGGAGCCCGCCTTTTATTCGTATTCTGGGGCGAACGAATTCAGACCACGCCGTCTCATACTACGTATATGACCCGTTTCAATATTATCATACGATGGGTCAATACTGTAAAACAAAATTGTCACATGGACTGCACTGAATGTATAGCGTTCTAAGTCAAGACATAATTCGTATTAATACGTACACTTCATATTTCTTTACTGTGTACATACAAATCGCGGATCTTCCTTGCTGTCAGTCATCTGACTATTCTCTTATCTTTGATACTCAAATAATAAAATGGCATGTTGATACCCTTTCAATTACGATTGGTATAAATCTGTGGTTTGCTCTGCAAATTTCTGAACATTGTCCGTATAGGATACCGGGTCGGTTAATTGTAGGCTCGATACAAGCCGTTACAAGTGCCATTCAACGTGAAATCTGTAGTATTACCAAATAGGGTTATACAGTGGTGGATTTAAGGTTCAGGCACCGTTGGCAAAACCACATTCTTGGGCCCAATGATGTGTAGTTATTATTTTTTACAATTATGAAAGCAATGCGTCCAGTACAAATCCGAAAAACGTGACCCTACCGCATTTAAGTGTTGCCTTTGTTGAACCGCCGTGGTTGGTAAAAAAAACTTATAAAATATATATATACACACACACATATACATATATTTGCAAGATGGTTTACAGACTAAGTAACTAAGTAAATGGAGCAGAGTCCATTGTGAAAAGCTAAAAATTCGCGGTCTAGTTAAGATATTCACATTTTATAGAAACCGAAGGCTCATCACCACATTCATAAGTGCCTGCCACCTGTCCCTTTCCTTAGCCAGATTAATGCAGCCCATGCCTTCCCATCCCACTTCTGGAAGATCCATTTTAATATTGCCTTCCCATCTACACTAGGTCTCCCCACCACAACCCCATATGCATCTCTCCTGTCTCCCATTCATTCTTCATATGATCACTCAAATAATATTTTGTGAATACATTTCAGACTTGTTTCATGCCCAACTGTTGTATGACAAAACTATTGGACTTTGGAAATGTTTATGTATGTATGTATAAACCTCCTCATTATGTAGACTTCTCCACTCCCCTCAGCCTATCTTCCTCCCTCAATGTCAGACACCAAGTTTCCCATCTCTTATAACTCCATGTCAAGACGCATGACTGTTGGGAAGTTTGCATCATGGTTACCATAAGATGAGGGTAACCTAGACTGTGAAGGTGCTCTGTGGTATGGCAGGCAGGCCTGTAATGAAATTAGACAGATTTCTAAATCAAACCCTGGACTTCCTGGTAGAAAACTGTATTTTGTTTGCCCTCATGGTTATTATGACACTGAACCACCAAAAAGAAGAGACATAATTTTCTTTTAAAAAAACAAATGTTTGCAAATTCACAGAATGAGGTGGGGGTCCCTTAATAGTCATAGCCCAAAGTTGCCAGTTAGTATGCCTACCTGTACATGTGTCTCTGGGATTATGTTACTAACACCATTTTCCAGAAGAAATTTAGGCCGTTTTCCAGAATTATACTTAACATATTTTCTGTAACACATGAGAAATAGCACTGTATTGTATCAAACTTCACATTCACTGACACTAAGGGCAGTTTAAAACCCAAAGCCCCATCACTCACAAGTGCAGCATATTTAGTGAAATTCATCTGAGTTTTATTTACAAAACCAACCTACACAACTGGTACAACCTTACACATTCCCATGAACACATAATATCCTCGAACAAGTGAGACTGGATTTTATAACATACAAGAAAGGACAGAAGCAGGACTTCACTTAGTTCCACCTCAAAGTTATAAAGCCATTAAGCATCATTCACTTATATGTTTTTATATTATACACAATAATCAAAGTCATTTGTACACCAAAAAACACAGGCTCATACAAAATATGGTAGATCAGTTCTATGTTAACAATGTTTACAAACAGGTCTATAAAAATATTGTCACCTTGACAATGCAAACTGCATTATTTTGAATAAGGTTATACATTATGCAGTCCATTGATTATAAGCACCATTTTCTTAAAATATAATGTACAGATTATGAATAATGTATACACAAATGCTGTATGCATTTATGACACCAAATTACTTTGCAAACGTTATGGGTTAAAATATCATGTATCTTTTAAAACAGAACCAGCAATTTGTTACTGAACTGGAAATACATATTATTGGAAGTGGAGGAAACAGTTTGCAGAATTCAAGAAAATCTTGCTGGGCTTGGTTAAAGTTAACCAGCATTTCAGAGACCACATGCATGTCCATCATCAGGGTTCTGATATGCTGAATGAGACAGTCAGTTCCTCCCAAGCATTGGTTTACTCAATCTTGTGTATGAGTCAGCTAGCTGTTTAATTCTACTGACATTAGTAAATTTGTCTGTATAACTAAAACATTTGACACTGTTTTCTGACCCCAAGAAGCAGAAGTGTATTTCAGTACAAATTTATCATATTTGAGGCAATACATAATTTTTCTTAGAATTTCAAGCTACTTCAAATGCAGATGGTTGTATGTCCAAACATTGTACCAATGTAACCGGAACAAAAATTATAAACAGTAGCAAGCCATTGGGGGGGGGGGAGTAGTATCTCAAATATGATAAAATTGTTTCTCAGGTTCAGATATCAAGAAGGTATTAAGTCATCATTAGTCAAGATCAGATTACTACTGAAAGAAATAAAGTTCTTTAAGAAAAAATGAGCATGGAAGAAAATTAAAAACTGTCAATTAACACTCTACCAATCTGTACCCCAAAGTAATAAGTATTCTCATTCCACAGACTGGACAAGTAAAGACCCTTGGGGAAAGAGTAAAAATGCTAATTTTGCTGCTTCTGGTATGGATTTGAGTTACAAGCAATATATTTCCCCACAATGAAGGTGCAGAGAGAGTGTGATGACACCGAGTGCTGGTATAATTTCTAAGCAGCCACTCCGCACATTTTGTGGTAGCTATGTGATGAAACCACATGGTGATGACACACACGCTACAGGAATATGTACCATATAAATGTTAAAATACTAAGAAGCACAATTTGTATCTTTCACTTACTCCTGTTCATTGCCCACTGGGCTTAAAATTGCCACACTTCAGTAACAAATGTCAGTACAACAAAATTATAAAATCTTCTAAACAGGGTGCTTATTAATAATTCTCTTACACCTCCAGCAGCAGTTATGACTGTTTGCTGGGCCATACAAAGTAAAAGTTACAAATGTGTGGCAGACATGGCAGAAGATGATTTATACATATGAGGGGTGGGGGGCAGAAGGTAGAAATTATATGCATCTCATCTTAAGGAGATGAAATACAGAAATCTGAAGGTATCTCATCACACTACTTCCAATCACTGCTTCTCTGTATGTACATACACATATGTTTTAAACTGTATGTTGAAAAATGACAATTAAAAATATTCTGTGCTATATTAACCTCCACATTCAAGTTGGGAACACTGTTTTCACAAGTATTCAATAACATTTCTTCTAGCATAATTTGAATGTCTGGTGAAAACTAATGCCTGCCAAACATGATGAGGTCAAATTATGATATTTGTGTCAGGAGAGAATTTAAATCTTGACAAATTGAGATTTCGATGAAATTACATGCAGTACACACACATATATATATGTACTTGTATACCAAACCCAAGACAGTTCACAAAAGAACTGACACATCACTTGAATAATTACTGTCCTATGACTATATTTCCATTTCCCAATATATGTACAAAGGCACTGCTCACTATAAATGCAATCTGTATTTTATTTGTACAAATTCACGAGAAATTAAAAAAAAAACACGTTTTTAATTAACCACATACTACCTAATGTACAACACAATATTTTTTTTAAACTTCTGACAATAGCAACTTCAGTCCATTATTGTATCAATATACAGCCCTTCAGCCCCACAGAATATACAAATCTTTGCCCTTGAACTCAGCTATATTTTGATAAGTGCATTTAAATGTTTGTAAATACAGTTTGCACTTCCCGTACACAGACTTCTGTGATCTGGCACCTTTTGTGGTACTGCACAATTTAACAAAAATCCACACAAAAATCTACGATAAATGTGGATTAAGTCCTGCACCTGAACTATAGTTTACATTAAAATTTTCCTCATTCTTTCCATTTTTTTAATCTAAGTTTCATGTTTACTGTAAATTTCATATATCTTCATGTGTTGTGCTCATGCACAATGCACTCTGAGATGAATGCAATGGCATCATTGTGGTATTGTTTTGTTATGCTTCCTTTACTTATTGTCTACTGCCAATGTGTTAAAATTGTGTACCACTTGAACACTGCATTTTATGAAGCCCTGAGTGTTTTGATACAATAATATGCTGACCATCCACGGTTCAGCAAATATCCCATTCCAGTGCCAGCCAGGTCCTCATAGAGCCAGATGAGAGAGGTGCAACCTTGTACTACATGATACAGGGGTATTTACCTATAACACAGCAACACTAATGTACCTTTCCAAATAACCTAAAAGTGCATAAAGTATATTAAAGACCAATAAATGCACTTTGGTTTTACAGATACAATTTTCTTGCACAGTGGTCACCAACATTTTTCGGCCACTCATGTGGCCATCTTTAGGGTAGTAAGAACAAGAATACAAATATATTAAAATGTTTCTAAATCTTTCCACAGTTTAATAATTGTATAGTTTTTGGTTACATTCAAGGTTGAATAATAAAATAATAATGATGAGTATAAAATATCAGAAGTTAAATACTTGTTTGGAATATGGTTTTGTGGTGTGATGTACGTAGAAGATACATGTGGTGAATTATGATCCAGAGTGGTGAGCAATGATACAGTTTGTACAGTGAATTGCATCTAATTAATGCAAAGAATATGGAATATATCAACTCAAAAGTGTTTGTCAACACAGCAAGCAAAATTAAAACTTGCAAAGTTAATTCAATTGCCTACAATGTAAACTTTGTCATTCTGAGTTCTGGCAGACATTAAAACATAAGGCACATAAACAATTTCCCATTCAGGATACAGCTGTAAAGAAACAATCAGTAACAGCATAAATGTAGGGGTTGCGTGTTTTAGCACTGCAGGGAAAAGGAGGAATTCTTAAAGGTCTGAATCACTAGTATGATGTATAAACTAATGCTACAAATCTCCATGAGAGAAGAGTATCACAAGTTTTCTCTCTCAACATGACAGCAACACTGTTGATTGTGACACTTTTTTTTTCACTGGTCATGGGCTAAAATTCAGGAATCAAGATTTCAATGTAAAACCAAAGCATTAAACATTCTTCAAGACAATTTTATGTAACTACTTATGAGATTATTTTATACAGCCAACATGTATGTATCTACACAATGCATTTTGATGCCACAGCATTTTTATGCAAGTGAAGTTTTCTGTGTTGCCAACCACCATCTCTGTCAATTACAAATACAAAATTATTAAGCTGTAATTCCATGTCATCCTCATCAGAAGCAAAGTTTGAGCCAGATGTTTGGTTGACACAATGTGTCTTGTTATGTAGACTACAAAATAATTGGCTTTTTTTGGAAGTATTTGGTCTATACTTGTGAACAGTTTTTGCAAAGATGAATATTGTGAAAAATCCATACAGAATTTCCTTGATGAGAGAAAATTAGAGCTGTCTTCATGTTGCAGCTTCTCAAATATGTTCAGATACTAACAATTTAGTGCCATATAAGTAGCATTAGTTTTCTAAGTGAAGTTACTTTAGCACTGAATAAACAAGCGCAAGAGACAGCATAAATGAAACGCAAATAAAATTGTGTGCTTGGTTACTTTTACTCTGGATTTATTATTATTATAAAGAGAGAGAGAGAGAGAGAGAGAGAGAGAGAGAGAGAGCAAAACTTACTGAGTAAGATTAGTTTAAAATTTTGTACAGCTGATTCAAATGTTTTAAGATTAATGGCAAATATGTGGCAGGTCAGTGAACGAGCTGTCTAAGGTGTAAGGTCTGTGGCCACTCGTCTGCTGGGATTATAGGTTTGAATCCTGCTGGGGATATGGATGTTTGTCTCTTGTGCGTGTTGTGTGTTATCAGGTAAAGGTCTCTTGTGTCAGACTCATCACTGAGTGTGATGTGTCCAATAAGTGTGATCATGAAGTCCTGTAAAGGGGGGCCATGAACCAGAAATGGGCTGAAGTTACACACACACACACACACACAAAATACCCCCATTTGGGCCGAAGGACCACATGACATAAACATTGAACTAAGTTTTACCGCTTCTAATATTGCCACTGTTGATTACAGTGAATTATCATTAATGATGAACAAAAATATAGGCACTATTTATAGTGTGGACCGCAAATATTTTCTCTTTATTTGGCCCTTGTGTCCAAACGATTTCTCACTACTGGTTCAACAATGCCCAGCACCTAAGATGAAGAACTCAAGCTCTAGCTCCAGCTTTCCTCTAAAATACGAAACTGTTTCAAAATTGTGGAAATTCCCTTTTGTATTTGAAGCAGAAAGAACGAAGTGTAAGAACACAGACCATACATACTTATGTCAAGGTCTGGTCTACAAATCATGTAAGCCAAACATAATGGATGCTGAAACTGCAATAAATATGCACATACTTCATAGACAATACTAAGCTTCACACAATCAGCAAAACATAAGATAAACAAGTGCAAGGAAGGTGACCATGATGTGTCATACACGTGTGTACTTCGCCACGTAAGCAGTCTGCTTACTTGCTAAAGAAAATTTCCACACAGATCTTAAACTATTGTTGGAGGTTTTTGTATAAAGTTAGATCTGTAAAAGCCACGCCTTGTGTACTTCATGTTAATTCTTGCTAAGTCATGCTACTTCAAAGCCTTTGTAACAATATACATCTTTGGACATTCAACACTTCTCTATAATAACTTTCACATTGGCTGAAAATGTATAATTTGTAAATAAATAGTGTGAACTCACTTCACGAAACATGCATCAATGTTGAAAACATGATAATATGCAGGTTTTACATACATAGTATGTGCTTCCTTTCATTAACATCTGAACACTTCAAATTATCCACACTGCACCGTGTCCTGAATTTCTGCCTTCTGTTCTAAACAGAACTGTTGAGCATTGACAGGTGAGATTATAATCAACCGTACTTAGCAATCACTCTGTCATTCAAATACATTAACTGTTATACAAAAACATAAAAAAATAAAACAGCAAAACAAACCAAAACTTGTTTCAATAATATATATACACAAATGGAACTTTCTGCAACTCACAGAATGGTACTATATAAATATTTAGTATCAAACAACAAAGCTATGCTACCTTTGGATATACCTTCGCAGCTGTGATATGGCAGTATGGTCCTCAATACAACAGAAAGAAGACCCGAGTACCTAATTTGAAAAGACTTTAATTTACATACCATACATATATATATAATAATAATAATAATGCTAATAATATTACAGTATGACACACAGTCCATCACTGACATATTCATTTCATTTGTCATTTTGATGTTTGCTCATATGCATGAATACAATAAGTAAAGTCAGTTCAGAGATCTGTGAAACCAGAACTCATGTAATATGTGCAACAACATGCACGCTGAGGTGTAAAATATCAAAGTGTCCAATCAGGCTTATAATTTAACACTTCTGGCTTCTAATGTTCCTTTTATGGTGATCACTGTTACATGATCTGCAATACGTTTGTTTTAAAATCTACGTCCAATTAATAATAGTATATGATGTGTAAAAAGCATAATATTTGCAAATCAACTAAAAGATTATTCAATTCAGTCAGAACACAACAAATAATTTATTATCAATTTATAAATCTGGCAACATGTTTCGGCTCATTAAGCCATCATCAGGCCAATTCACAAACCATATTGAAGGTACATTCAGTAAATGTGCACATTGTGGGATCGCAAATGTTTACAAATCGCACGACAATGAAAGGTATAAATGACTGTTAGCAGCCAGTATTTCATAAAAACTCAGTCAATGTGTTGTAATAAAAGTATTTTAAATTGGCTGTATGTGACTAAAATGATAAAGTTCAACGAGGAGTAGTATATTATACAGTTGATATGATATTGTATAATATAATATACAAAGTGGGCCAAAAGTAGGTATACAGTATATAGTATAGTATACTTACTATATACCTACTTTTGGCCCACCGTGTATAATATTGTATAATAATATTACTACTTTTCCTTTCAGATGAGACATCCCTGTTGTGTTGTATAGGATCATAATATGGGTAAAGTACAGTCAGACACAACTTGTGCAAGTTGTGTCTGACTGTACTTTACCCATATTATGATCCTATACAACACAACGGGGATGTCTCATCTGAAAGTTATGAAGGCCAATTGAAGCTCCATCCACAAATATGAAAACTTGAAAGGGAATCTATACAATTGCAATGCAAATATTTATTTCAACCAACAATACAAGTTGTGTCTGACTGTACTACTTCTCCTGGTTGAACTTTATCATTTTAATCGTAATACAGACAATTTAAAATACTTTTATTACGACATATTGACTGAGTTTTATAATATACTGGCTACCAAACAGTCACTAATACATTTTATTGTCATATGATTTTAAACATTTGGGATACCACAATGTGCACATTTACTGAATGTACCTTCAATATGGTTTGTGAATTGGCCTGATGATGGTTCAATGAGCCGAAACATGTTGCCAGATTTATAGATTGATAATAATTTATTTGTTGTGGTCCAACTGTATTGAATAATCTTTTAGTTGATATGTATATTGGATAACAACGGGATGGCTCCAATCAAGAAATAATATTTGCAACTTACATTACAGTGGCTTCCATTTAGTTACAATATGTTTAATTCTTGCTGTAATATACCATTCACATAACGTTATTTCTGTACACTTTTGAAAGAAATCTCCTTCATAATACTGCGAAAGAAGACTCCAATTATTTGGTTTTCATCATTTAGGCCTCCATCACTGGGTGGTTTTGCCATCCCTTTGCTGGACTTTCAACGTTAATTGAAGAAACTCATTAGTCTACAAATTCTTACTGCAAACACTCTAGATTCCATGACAATACATTGCAGTATATTAACAGCTGCCATTTTATAACTGTCTAAATGTAGCACTTTCAAAGAGACATAGATAAGCACATAAAAGTGAATAACCCAGACAGGGCCAGGTGTTATTTTGGTCTGATTTACACCTGTTATCAAACTTTCATGCAAGTAAAATGACATGTAAGTGGAGTATCTCCATGGTCTTGTTTCTCATGAAAACGTGGAGTTTTGGAGGATGGGTTTGTGTCAATCATCATAAAATAAAAAGTAACCTGCTGAGCCCATTATACTTGGCTAATCTCTGTCCCTTGATGAATAGCTCAATCTAATAGACCCAGCAGGTTACAGGTTTGCATTTTTCTTCATACGATGATGAGCGCAATGCAAACTACTAAAAAGTAATATTAAAAAAAACGAATATATGCATGTTTAATAACACACTCTTGTCACAAAACCTCAGACTTGAGATATGCACTCTTCTGGGATATTAAACAGTGTATGGTGGTAATTCCTCCATATGCTGTGTAATATCTTAGAAAAGCACAGATCTCATCTACTTCACAGAAGAAGCCTGAAATCATGCAACCCTGGACTGAACTTCAGTCTCAGGCAGGTAATGCCCAGACTTTTATCACACAGGCCTAGGTTCAATTCTGGGCCTGTCCTTGTGGGATTTATGGTGGACAACGTAGCACTGTGACAAGTTTGTCTCTGAGTACACAGTGCTCTCGCATTACTCCCTGCTCCACACTCATATTTCAAATACCTACCACCAACACTACACAATCTTCACACCTGGCACTGTCATTATATAGAACAAATTTCTATCTTAACTTCATGGCCTAACAGTAAAAGTATAGCTGTACTGCAATTGTGGAGCACTGATAAATTTAGAAAAGTCACCCCACACACAAATTATGTCTGTGTAACTGCTGGTGACCAGATAATTACATTTGAAGAACATGTTGTTCCCACAACTATCAGCAAGACACAGACCAAACAGCAAATAGTCTGTGCCACAAGCCATCTGCAATGAATAGTCTCCTAACTGAATGTTTAATCCACACTGTAGTTAGGTGATCATCTGTACCACTAGCACAAAGGATTCTATTACCATTTTAAAGTTATTTTATTACCTTTCACATAATTAATATAAGAAAGAAACAATACACAAACTAGAAAAGAAAAACATTTCTGCTATGAAAACAGATATATGTATAAAATTACCATTTTTATCATGTTGTCTGAGTCACCTATAAGAAATGTGATATGCTAGTGGACCGTCTGAGGTGGTGCAGAGAAATAGACTTCTTCTAATATTATGGTACTAAACATTTGCAGCCAGGTAATAAAAACTGTCTCCCAAGCCACCAGAACATATGCAAAGGTTTTCATACATCAACACTCACAATTTTGTAGTTATGACAAGCTTTGTCAAGGGTGGGAAAGAATCAGACCACCAGCCTGATCTGGCACAGTACACACTAACATACAGTGATTGACACAAAATGTAATTCCAAAATGTCTATGTACATTTAAATATAATTTGCCATATGGTTACAGTAATAGAAGGAAAAAAACAACACATTTGAACCAAATTGTATTTTGAGTTTGAACCTTTCTCAATTACCTTTAACTTCTTTTACTTATAAATAGGAGACATGAACTGAAAGTTCAAAGTCATGCATTAATGAAGTTGTGTGGCCTATAAAACTCATCTCATATGGTAAAATGCCAATAAAAATACAGCTCACTCTTCAACTGTCCTACAAATATGAACATGCCACACTTTGATGGAGAAGAACAAATAAACATAAACAGTAGATAATGGAATAACACATGGTTTCAGTTTTGGTCAAAGGCCAATTTAAATGCAGCAAGATAAAATACATCAACACCAATGCCAACTACTTACATCCCTGAGTGAAGTAAATAGGTCTTCCTTCTCATTTCCTTCGAATGCAGTAAGAATGCACATGAAAACACATTTAATTACATTCTGTATTAGCTGGCATTTCATATGCAATACCTGATAACATTATTCTGCATATAAAATATTAACAGAGGTTACATAAAATGACTTTTACCAGCAAGAAAAAAATGTTTACTCTTGCCAATAACAGTCAATCTAACTTAATGAAAAACAGTGCTGACAATACCAATTTACTCAATCAGTCCAAGGCATTTTAAAAATTATGACTTTCAATTCTTTCTGAGATTTCAAGCCTGTAGGTTACTAACTTCTTACTAGCTCAACAGACTACGCTACAATAAAATTCTGGAACTTTCTTTAGAGTGGTTTGAAAATGATTATATGGTATATGTAAAAAATTTTTTCAAGAAATAAGACGTAAAAGGTGAAGAAGAGGTATAGCTCCACGCATCCTCTTCCTCAGCACTAGATGAAGTTTTGTTTTGTTTCTGGCCCCAGCTACTACCCACATAATTGAAGACTGAGAGGGCACCAGAACCGGTTTGGATGCTTTGGAGAAGACAGCAATTTCTTGTCTCTACTTGGAATGGAACCACAATTCCTTTACTGTCCAGCCTTTGGTCTATAAGAGATTGTTTGTTGCCAAAAATGAACATATGGGACTGGGTCAATGATTGCAGTATGCTGCACAAGATACAATGATGCAGTAATCTGTAACATGCAGTCATCTACAAATGTTATATGATATGAAAAATGGCATATTATCACCTTGTACATACAGGAAACAACCTCCAAGCATGAGGGACACCTAAGATAGTATTTAATAAGGACATATATACAGCTACAGGTTGGTAGTTGCAGTCAGATAAGGAGATTCTTCAGCACATTCTGAGGAAACAAGAAGCTGTAAAGTGGAACAGTTGGCACAGATGAAGCTTGTTGGTGGCCTTTTGTGGTAGATGTTAATGAACCTCTGGTTAGCTAACAAAGATAATTTCTTGACTGCCATAATAATTACAAACTGCTTAAGGATGATATTTTGTCAAGAAGCTGGTTACTGTCACAATAAAACAAGAAATGTAGTACAATGGCCAGAATATTGTTCTCTGTGATTTTATTAAACATACCTACTCAACATGTCTTGTATGTAAAATGGAAGGTACTAAAAGCATGTAGAACTACAATTTCAGCAGGTATGTATTCTGGGAGAAAAAACTTCCTTGGAGTACAGCTCACAGAATTGATATTTCTTAATAGATTTGATTTCAAATGTGCAAGAAAATAAAGTATAAACTTGTAAGTTCTAATTCGGCTTTTGCTCATCAATAAATTGAAAACAGTTTGGATAATCTGTTGGAAAGGCACAAAAACATTCACATTTTACATGTTCATGAACTTCTAAACTTACCAGTCATTTAAAGCTGCTGTTGAAGTTTAATTGCAGTCACATTCAGATAAAAATATTGTTTAAACATAATCCAAGTCATATGGTGGTCTTCTTTTGGGTTTCTGCACAGTGTGGTGGCTAATGTTCCAACATTTCATACAAATGCACTGCCTACATCTTTAGAATGACTGAATGCTGTGGATGCTGAAATGATGGGGAGGAAAAAATTTTGTCAGTTTTATATGATGGTGTGAGATACTTCAGATGGAGAGACAACAGGTTTGTTCCAAGCCAATGGGCATTAAGATCTCAAGAACAGCCTTTTTTTGGGCATCATCGGTTCACCAGGGCTTTTCTTGAAATCTTCATTCCCACTGGCTTTAGACAATCCTATCTCCTCTCCCACCTACCAAAACTGTGAGTGTCCAAACTACCTTCAACTGATAATGTAACTGACAAAATAGTTTTATCTGTAACACTTCAGCATCCACCTAAACCAGTTCAGTCTCCCTGAAGATGGAGGCAGAAAGTTTAACTACTACACACAGCAGGAACCCAAATGAAGACCATCATCTGTTCAATAGCCATTGTAAAAACCTGAAAACTTGTAATCAAAGTTGTTATTACCATCATCATTGGACTTGCAATGTCTCAGGCCTGATGGTCCCCATTACGGACACATGCCAACACTTGTTGGGTTTCCCCAAAGCATAATATAGGAATTTTAGAAATGTGACAGGTATGCTTACTATGACAAAGTGGCTACTGAACAACTGCCTCTGCAAACTTGCTGGGAATATTGATAGTAATCTAATTCAACTAAAGACATTCAACATTCAAAAAACAATGGAAACATTTCTAAATATAATTCTATTATTACAGCTCTCGACCCAACAGGTGATCAGATAGTCAAAAAGACACAAAATCATGCCAGCAGTTTCTTGAATTCCAGTACACACAAGAATGTAACCAACACCACCTCAGGTCTCACTCAGACAATATGTCATGCAAGCATGAGTGACTCAAGGTTCCTATGGAGGATAGTGTCTTTAACAGCATTGAACACCACCTTGATATTTTCCGTATCAACTGCTGTTGTGAAATGATGAAATAATGGCTTCCTTGGATCTCTCTTTACACTGGTGAACATAGCTAAGATGAATGCTTGAACGTCAGCTAAGTTGTGTGGGTCACCAGAAAACTGAGGGAAATACGTACGCACATCTGATTCACCTGAGCAAACCTTCTGTGTAAGTAGGTCTGTTTTATTCAGAAATAAAATGATAGACACACCATGAAACACTAGGTTATTAATAATTGTGTCAAATATGTTACGTGATTCTTCCAAGCGGTTAGTGCGCCTGTAACAAGGATTTAAAAAGATCACATTAGAATTGACAGACTTCCAATAAAAGTGAAGTAAAAAAATGGAACTCTTATGCTATAAATCTTTCATATCAGCGATTTTAGAAGTTGTTTTTATTCAGTACACATAAAAGTATAAATAATACAGCAACAGTAAGTAGCAGCACTGCCCAGTCTGCATGATGCCCTCTATGCATCTACAATTAAACAAGACAAGCAACATACATATAACACTGTGATGTGTTCATGCAACCATTGTTGCAGTGGCAAAGCATTAAGTATTACATATTCTGAGTGTGTGTTTGCAGACTTAGGTATCCAGCATGCAACGCACATGCACCATATTGTCATCTGTGGCCTGCTCTACAATATTTCTCCACATTATCTCATAAATGGCACGATTTTTTAAAAATAAACGTTATTGAACATAAAATGTGTATTTTGATTTTTCCTACAAATTTGTCTGAAACATTTTTCATTCTACAAAGAATTTAATGAGATATGATAATAAATGTATATTGGTGTGGACAGACAGATGGGGACATAGACATTATGAAGCCAACAGTCACTTTTCACTATTTCATGAATGTGCCTGAAAAGAATCCATTAATGGATAATCATCTATTAACAGAGGACAAGCGATTGTAACATTAGTTAGATGCATTTAGAGTACGAGTGCTATATTCTCTCATCTTGGAAAGAAATTTGGTGCACGCATTGTATAAGACAGCTTGAACTACTAACAGTTCGGAATACAAAATACGAAACAAGGAAGTGAAACTCATGCCAATGCAGGCTTACCCTCAAACAGTTTCCTTTCAGTCTTTCTCATCAGCTGCATGATAAGTTACAACAGTTCAGACACTAAAAGAGGCATTCAACAGTCAAGTGTATTTTAAATAGGCAATATAATATTTAGCACCAGCTTACTGCACAATGTTTTTATTTCTTAATTATTGCTCCAAAATGTTTCGGCCTCAGTTCTTGGCCATCTTAAAGGAGCTAGTAATTTTTTCAATGTGTCTGCTTATGTGTCAACTTATTTGGCAGAAATTTTACATATACCATTAAAATTAAACTATCAAATATTAAAATCCTTAAAATCAGTTTTTGGTTAAATACAATATAAAATTATATTAAAGGGACACTGATATAATTTGTTGTGTCCCTACATCTGGGTTTAATCTTTCTTCAGGGGAAATATTTCTGGAATCAAGTTCCAGATACACCATGTTCTGGCTATGAATGGATATGCTATTTCAGCTGAAGAAAGGTTAAACAAAGATGTTTGAACAAAACAAATTACATCAGTTTCCACTTATTATACTTTATAAGCTGTTTCATCTGAAGACAGGTTAAACATAGATGTTTTGATACAAAAAATTACATTGGTGTCAACTTAACACATTCACTGCCATAGTCGATCTAATTTTTCAATCGTGCTGTTTCAGCTTAAATCAGCTGACCTTGCAGAAAACTTGTACAGCAGCTTCAGTATATCTAGCTGATGTTATCTTTATCCTTTTTATAGCTTATTATGCTTACAGTGCGATATAAAGAACCCATGTTTATCTTTATACTCAGAGGGAGAGTGGGCTGTCTCTGGCTGCAGTCTATAAAGAATCTTTTATACATGAAGTTGTGTATGTGTGATAGTTTATACTTCTCAGTGCAACATGGTATGTAGGAAAAGAAAAACAATTGGATTTAGAACTGAGGAAGAATTAGCTGATGCAGTGAATGAAATTGTAAATGACAGTGATTCAGATACAGATAATATTCCTGAATTTTCAAGTAGTGAATCTGAAAGTGCAAATAAGAGTGATAATAAGAGTAACATTTCAACACCGGGCTCTAGCTGCAGACAGATAGATGTTACCCCAACTACAGGGTTTTCTAAAAATGATCGTTAACCAAGAATAACACCCTTCATAGGCAATCCAGGCGTGCAATTTGCAGTTGAAAATGAAGCAGATGTGATGACTTATTTTGACCATTATATTCCTCCTGAACTCACTGAAATACTAGTTGACCAGACAAATTTATACACACAACAACAGATTGCGAAAATGTCTCGCCCCATTACAAAACATGCATGTAGTGGAGAATGGAAACCAGTAATGGTAATTGAAATGAAAAAATTCCTTGGTTTGATTTTTGTAAATGGTACTGTCTGAAAACCAAAATTAGAATTGTATTGGTCAATGAGAGGAATTTTTCAGACTCCAATATTTCCACAAACAATGACTAGGAACAGATTTCAGCTTTTCCAAAGGTACCTTCACTTCAATGACAATAATGCAGCAGGAACAAACGAAGATCGTTTGTACACAATCCGTACAATTTTAGACACTGGTGTAAATAATTTCAGAACTAATTATATACCAGATAGGGAAATTTCTCTTGATGAAGGTATGCTTGGTTGGTGGGGTCATTTGTGATTTCGTGTGTATAACCCAAGCAAAATTACAAAGTACGGCATACTGGTATGGATGGTTTGTGAAAGTTCAACTGGATATATTTGTAACTTGCAGATTTATGATGGTAAATGTGGACCTTTGA
>Ga0131853_10004728_pt1 | contig 24419 bp, 15 predicted proteins | sample TergutLab28metaG_FD_92764 | JGI IMG/M metagenome (GOLD analysis project Ga0131853, IMG submission 92764) | Labiotermes labralis P1 segment gut microbial communities from Petit-Saut dam, French Guiana - Lab288 P1 (version 2) (version 2) | ecosystem: Host-associated > Arthropoda: Insects >...
AACAGACTGCCAAAACAAGCACTACAATATAAACCAAAAGGACGAAGGAACATAGGACGACCGAGGAAGAGATGGAGGGACCAACTTCATCTTGAGGATCAAGGAACAGGAAACACGCCTAACTCTTCATGAACATGATGATGATGATGATGAACTCAAACTGCCATGATAGCTCTTTAAACATATTGAGTAAAATAAAGAATGCACAACTTGGGTTTGAATCTTGGCATCAGTAAATATTTTTTCTTGTTGCCACGTTGGGTCGCTTCCCAAGGACTACAGCCTCCGAGGCCTAAATTTGATTTCTCACTTATATCCAATGCCGATATTCATTACAAATATATACCTCCCCTCCCACTCACGCCTTTATTGTGCTGTACTTAGGCAATTAATCACACGAACAATTTTGCTTTTTACTTCACTTCAAGTGAAGAACACCTATAGGAGACAAAGTGCATGCTGAACGATTACAGAAGAGGCAATACATATCGTAATTTACGAGGAAGGAAGGTGAAAACGCGAAGAACTTCAGTCCGAGATGAGATAAGAACACGACACCTCAAAAATACGAAACAGGACTCCTGACAATTGGACCATAATTTTTTGTCTCGGTCAGTAGGCCTAATAGTAAAATAACATTGAAGAGTTACGGAGACTGAACTGTCTCAGGATAGGCCTCAGTGCCAGGCTTTTGTAAACACGGTGATGAGAGCTATAATTGCTAAATTCATTAAATTTCTTGGCTAGTTCAATAACGATAAACTGTTGTAGGGGGTCTCCGGTAAGAACAACGAATGTAGTAGCACCTGTTGCAGGAATGTTTCCAATGCGTTCGCCCGGAACACGCGGCGTGCCACTGGACGCAACATGCCGTCTTCGTGATGCCATCCATGTCCGTGCAACCTAACGACCTCTGGCAGATACAATCATTCGGTTCACTTTACACAGCTTGATTCTCTTCTGGGAGATGGTAATTTTCCAGCGCGAGACGTCATGCGCCCTGCGAAACCAGAGTCCAGACAGATCGTAAAGTCGAAGTCTGCACGTAGACTACATAAACAGTATTCGTAGTAGTAAGTTCATTAATACTAAAACTACTATTTTTGCTGTGTTCATTCTCCGATTGATCTTACATCGGATAATTTATTAATTTACTAATTTACTGAAGTAACTGCAAATTTTTCCGGTCCCAGTGGCCGCTCGGTCTAAGGCGTGGGTCTGCGGCCGCTCGTTTGCTGGAATTGTGGGTTCGAATCCCACCGGCGGCATGGATATTTGTTGTGAGTGTTGCGTCTTGTGAGGTAGAGGTCTCTGCGATGGGCTGATAACTCCTCCAGAGGAGTCCTACCGACTGTGGTGCGTCGTTGTGTGTGATCTAGAAACCTCTAGTATGAGGAGGCCATGGCCCGCGGTGGGCCGCTGCGCCGAAGGAAAAAAGGAAAGCAAATTTTATCGATAGTTATTATTGAAAACTGGGAAATCTGCGGAGAATGTGGCTTGCTGCATTCACTGCTGCCCTTCAGAAGCTGTTGGAATGCCTCCTTTTTGGTTTCGAAACTACAGAAACTTGTGTCTGGTTTGTGGCAATATAGAAGTTGATAACGATACTATTGCTACTACTGTCACCTGTTGCATATGTCAGTGCTATTTAATTTAATTTGCTAATATCATACAAATCTGGATTGCACTGTTGTCTTCCTTTTAAACATTGTCAGTATTGAAGATTGCTGTATCAGTTGGGAGCGCAATATTTCCGGTGCTGTCAGCTAAGGTAGTGTCAGGTCTGCTGTATTCTCGACCACGTCACTTTTCGGTTCCAGTAAATATTGTACCATTCATCTTTTAAAATACCTTCTGGTGTATATTTGTTGTAAAACATAAAGGTAAAGTTCACCCTAGAACAGGCCACGAAGACCCATACGGAGAGCAGAGGTATAGCTCTACACCTTTTTAACCTCGGCGCAAGGTGGGGTGGGTGGTCAACTACACGCTCCGAGCGCTTTACCCTCGGGAAAGACACGGTGCCCATTGTATAAGAGGCTGGGTGGGCCCCAGGGCCGGTCTGGACGGGTGCGAAAAATCCCGCCCCACCGTCGCCGGACCGTACAGCCCATGGCGAGTCACTATACCGACTACGCTATCCCTGCCGATACTCTTAGTACGGTACTGAAATTTTTATTAAGCTGATTTAAAAAAAATGACAATCAATATCCTTAGCTGTATAATTGTGTCCAAGCCTGTAATCGACTTATATTAAAATCTTAAATTTAACGCAACACACATGACTTTCTTATCACAGCCACACGTTCTGTAAGTAATGAATATTTAAGACTAAATGTCAAAGAATTTAATGTTTCAAAGGTCCCGACCTCCTTCGGGAGGAAGAATACATGTTTTAAGATTCAATTTTTCCCCCCGAAAATACTCTTCACCAGTCTGGGGTATAAGAAGGATAAGCAAAATGCATTAAAAAATATTGTCGGAAAACGTTAGGGAAAGAGTCAACTAGTACATATACACGGTGTCCCAGGAGGAATGTGCCAGACTTCGGGAGAGTGTTCCTTATGTTAAAGTATACCGATATAACCTAAAACACCTACATCCAAAGTTGAACGGTTACGGAATTAATGGCCAGAGAATTTTGAAACTTTGACAGCTGTTACACACTTATTGATTACCAAATACATATTGAAACTGGCAGGAATATGTGGTTTCTGTAATGTTAATATCAGTATATAACATGTAATTAATGTATGGGTGACATAAAGCCATTAAATTGAACTGCAAATACACTCACACTCATGTCATAGTTGTCCTTAGGGTTACAAGCACTATACATGAGAAAGCCCCGCGGTGACGTAACATGGCTGACTGCTCAAAGCGTCACGCAGGCACAGTGAACACTGCATTCCCCTCTCAAGGCCGCTAGCATTGTCACGTGACGTATCAGCTGTGCAGGTTGCAGTATTTGGAACCGCAAGAAGCCCCCACTTTTTTCTGGCCATTATCTCAGTAACCGTTCAACTTTGGATGTAGGTGTTTTGGGTTATATCGGTATACTTTAACATAAGGAACACCCTCCCGAAGTCTGGCACATTCTTTCTGGGACACCCTGTATATGGAAACAAGATATTAAGATTTAAGTTTGATGGTAAATTTGATTCATAACACAGGATAAGAACTTGGGATGGGCCGTTAGTGAACACTAAAATAAAACTTCTTTTAGTCGGAAGGACCTCTTCTACTCGTCGTAGAAATATTGTTGCATCTGGTCACATATAATGACACACACACACACACACACAAATTCTAGGAATCCCCTGGACAAGAAATCGGCCCTTCGCAGCGGCCTCTACCTGCACAACACACAGAACTTACAAGGGACAAACATCCATGCACCGGCAGGATTCCAACTAGCAAACCCAGCAACCGAGTGGCCGCAGACATGCACCTTAGAAATTGCAGCCACTGGAATCGACTGAAAAAAGAAACTTTTGCTTCCATAAAAAAAGGAAAATTGCTTGCGCACCTGAGCTACTATTAGTCTGCAGAAGAATGGCTCTGCTCTACTGATTTCTAAATGATTTCTTAGTTAGTTAATCAGTTAGTCAGTCAGTCAGTCAGTTAATTTGTCTAGAAAGTACGCAGATCATAAGCTTCCAAACGAACACAAGAAAGTGTGTTTTAATTCACGCATTCCTTAATTCTTCAATGTTTTGATTCTGTTATTCCCTGGTATACCAATATTCGAATTTCCCACCAATATGCTATTAAGTGAATTTATCTCACTTCAAACTGCTGGCTGTCTCTGAAGCTGGAAGGTCAGGCGTAATCAAACAGACGCAGATGCTTGAAGGTCAGTTGTAATTGGAAGACTTTGGCACTGCAATCACAATGGAGTTTTATATTTTCTCGACAGATCAGTAACGAGATAATGGCACGAAATTCTTCTGATATTGCTGTTTAAGGTGAGCCACAGAGCCGTCTCTACGAGGAATTCTGTAACAAGTAACAACGGGATGCAGTTTCAATACCGAATTTAACAGAAAAATAGAGATAAAGAAAACTGCTCGAAACTCCTTAGTAATTCAGAACATGTAACACATGCATGGGGAGACAAATATGCAAACTGACAAGCAACCTCATAATTTGCATCAAATTTGGAAACGGTGCAAAGAAATTATACAAGCAAGCAAGCCAAAACTGTCCACTGCCACATCTTTATCAACTCAATGTACGTCATTGTTACAACCTATTTTATGTTAAATAATTCCTGCAGTTGATGTAGGCTCCTTACATATCCTCTGGACACAAGGTCCTGATGTAATAATTCAATTTTATTTTATTGTGATTTTGAAATGTTTATACCAACGTTTCATATAATTTTATTTGTCTGTACAGTGACAGTTGTGTTAGTAATTCACCGTTCGTCATTCCGATTTTGACCTTTGCTCCTATCACTGCAGAAGTTCTCAAAACCTTATTCAGATTTTCAAACAGTCGGCAGAATTCTTTTGAAGGAGGATCTTACCATTGCCACGCCTCTGTAAACATAGCAAAACAAGAACAGTAATGGCAATGTGTGCCCAAATGCGTCCTTGTCGCACTTGAATAAGTACATATTTCTCGTGCCTAGCGAGCTGTTCACGCAGATGAAATAGCAAGAACGCAAAGCTATATGCATGATATTCCACAGTCAGAAAAAGTTTTCTATCATTTCTTATATTGCTAAAAATTTATCACATAAAATGTCTCAAAGAGAATTTGTAAATATTCTTGATCATTCCATGCCATATTCCACTATAATGTATGAAGAACCGTTCTTGGCAACCCTTGAAAAGATGGAGTTTGACCATCTAATTCGCAGGTAAACATGAAAGTTAAAATTGTCATCCTCATTTGCTGCAGAAATTCCGTATTCAGTTCCACTAAAATTTGCTGAGTAGATTTAAAGACAAGACGTGCAGACGGACGCAAAGACAGACATATAATTCCTATTGTGCATTCAATTTATGCGCTTCTGTAGACAATGTGTATATACATAAGTAATATGTTTTATTTTGGGTAATTCCCCGTCGTCACAATGCTAATAGCCGACGTATTGAAAATTTCTATCAGTTCCATCTTCATAGGCAGGTGGACGAAAGATGAGAAGCGACGGGATGTGTGGAATATTTATAACTGACAGGGTTCTGGCAGGCTGGTGGAGTAGCCAATGGAAGGCGAGTGACCGGAAGTGGGCGGGTAAGTGCATAAGAGGATGTGGAAGGGGGGAGGTATATAAGTGCTAGTGCGGGTGGGATCACTGTGGTGTACTCGGTGGCTGTCTCCTCTGCTTGACTTTGTGTAGCAGTGGTTCCCAGTATCTGCTGAAGTTGAAACCCCCATCTCTATTTATGTTATTAGGAAACATCTCAATTTCGATGGCTTGTCTGATGATCCGAGATATTTAGCCATGTTTTGACGAGAGGAGTTTAGTATCCTGTGATCTCATGATGTGGTCATGATTGAAACTATGTTCGGCAACAGCTGATTTATCGCGTTGAACCAGTGTCACGTGTCTTTCGTGATCTTTAATGTGGAGCTGGATGGACCGTCCGCTCTGTCCGATGTACACCTTGCCACATTCACAAGGGATCCTGTATATGTCTGGTGTTCTTAATCCTGGTGCATGTTTGGTTGGTAGCATGTAGCTTGATACTTTCCTGGGTGGTATGGCGAAGCTTTTGATATTGTATTTGGCCAACTTTCTACTGAGTCTGACATGTGTAATTTGTTTGTACGGTAAGTAGGCCGTAGATGTAGTTATATCTTCAAACTTGTTGGTCTGTGTGGCCGGTTTTATGGCTCGTTCTATGTGCTGATGTTCCTAATGAATTTTACTTAACTTATTTCTGGGTCGTTTGGAGATTTGTATAATTCTCACGGTCCCTTGTCTGGCTGCTTCTGCCTTCTACACACCGGCCAGGAAGTCCTAAATAGGTGTAGAGCATGGCGTCACCACGTAGTATACGCCTTTCTGTAGAATTGAGTACACTGCGCCGTCTAGTTTTTGATCACTGAGATCAATTACTGTTTCTTTTATGGTCTTAATTGTCGGATGCTGTTTTGTTGGAGCCGCGTGAATTTCTTGATTTGTCTGACTTTTCTGTTTTCTCCAACACGCATCGCTTTTATCAGTGTGAGTTGGTCGATCAGAGCCCAGTCAGATTCAGAAAGTAGATTGGCAATATTTAGGTGTGGATTCAGTAGCTTTCGGAATGTGCTGTACAATTCTCGTCGGTTTTGGTTGATCCTTTCCCGTAGTTATGCGAAGCTGGTACGTTGATATATACATTTTGAGGCCCGGGAGTGGATGTGATAATGGAATTGCAGGAAACTTGTTATAGTGTTTTGTTCACGTCAGCGAAGAAGGATGGTGAGGGATGTGAGAGTTTTGGTTTTTCTTGTTGCGAAGTTTCTCGAATAGAAGAATGTATCTTGTTATTTCTTTCCCATAGAGGTGAAGAATTCTTGATTTTAAGCTTTCGCGCTCTTCTGTATGTGTAATTCACCGGCGTCACAATGCTAATAGCCGAAATTTCGGGACCCTCTTTCAAATCCATCTACATAGGCAGGTGGATGTGTGGTGTATTTATAACTGACTGGTTTTTGGCAGGCTGGTGGAGGAGCCAACTGCTGTCGAGTGACATGAGGTGGGCGGGTAGTTGAATAACGGGATGTGGTAGGCAGCAGGTATATGTGTGCGATTGCGGGTGTGATCACTGTGGTGTAATAAGTATATGCTTCCTTTTTTGAATTTGTGTAGCAGTGGTTTGCAGGATCTGCTGATGTTGAAACCCCCCATCTCTGTTGATGTTATTAGGTTGCATCTCTATTTCAATGGCTTTTCTGATGAGACGATCTATGTAGCCAGTTTTGAGTAGAGGTGTTTAGTATCCTGTAATCTCATTATGTGATCATAATTGAAAATATGTTCGGCAACCGGTGATTTATCAGGTTGAACCAGTGTCACGTGTCTTTTGTGTTCTTTAATGCGGAGCTGGACGGACCGTCCGCTCAGTCCGATGTACATCTTGCCACATTCACAAGTTATCCTCTATATGTCCCGTGTTCTTATTCCTGGTGTACCTTTGTTTGAAGGGATATAGCTTCATTTTTTCCTGGTTGGCATGTCGAAGCTTTTGTTATTGTATTTGGCCAAATTTGTACTGAGTCTGACGTATTTAATTTGGGTGAACGGTAAGTAGGATGTAGATGTTGGTTTATCTTCAGTCTTGTTGGACAGTGTGGCCGGTTTTATGGTTCCTTTTATGTGCTGATAGCCCTAATGAATTTGTTTGATAACAAAGGTAAGGAATGTTAATTCCGGTGCAAGGGATTCCTGATCGCACAGAATTTTCGCTCTGTGTACCAGGGACGATAGGACTGATTTTTTGTTGGCTGGATGTTGATGGGATTTTTGTTGTAGGTATAGTTTTGGGTGGGTAGGTTTCCGATAGACTTTGTGCCGAAGGGAGCAGTCTATATTCCTGTATATGTCGATATACAGAAATGGGAGGTGACCTACTTCTTCTATTTCCATGGTTAGATGTATTTTGTTGTGAATCCCATTGAGGTTGTGTAGGAAATCCATTGGTTTTTCTTCCTTGTGTGGTGGGGTAACGAAAGTGTCGTCCAAATATCTATACAAGCAGGCAGGTTTTTGTGTGACTTTTTCTATAGTTTTCGTCTCCAAATCTTCCATGTAGTAGTTGGCGTTATCCGGAGAGTGTGGGGAGCCCATGGCCCCTCCGTCTGTTTGCTTGTATAATTGACCGTCGACGCAGAAATAGGTGCATGTTGGCAAATGTTTGTACATTGACAGGGTCTTTTTATTGATGTTTTGACTGTGCAGCTTGAATGATTCTTCAACTGGAACTTTTGTGAATATTGACGCTTCATCATACCTGACCATTAGATCCCCTGGTCAAATTTTAAGTTTTTTTTTTAAGTATCTCAATGAAGTGGAATGAATTCTTGACGTGATGTGCTCTTTTGCCGGTGACTTGGCTAAGAATTCGTGTTAAGTGCTTAGAGAGTTGATATGTGACGGCGCCAATGTTGCTGACAATGGGTCTCAATGGGCCCTTCTTTATGTTTCTTTGGCAGTCCGTATATTGTTCGAGGTCTGGAGCCACCTGGAACAATTGAGAACGTGTCTACTCGGTTAGCGAGGATTTTTTTAGTAGTAATGTTATTTTATGTTCTATTACATCCGTGGTTTAATTGGCCAGTTTTCAACATGCTGGTTCTTCCAGGAGGGGATTTATTTCTGTTTGTAGTTTGAAGTGTTCAGTACCACCGTAGCGTTTCGTTTGTCTACTGGTAGAATGGTGAGATTCGTGTTGTCTTTAATCGTCTCTAGTGCTGCCCTCTCTGTTTTACTGAATTTATCTTTGCGTCGTGACGACCTTTTTGTAATTCTCACGTTTTCATGTCTGGCTTCTTCCGCCACCTCCAAAAGGCAGGATATTAGTGCCTTTCCACACCGGCCAGGATGTCCTTAATAGGTGTAGATCATGTCGTCACCGCGTGGTTTAGTAGTGAGTACATGCGTCGTCTAGTTTTTTATCACTGAGTTTAATTACTGTTTCTTTTATGGTCTTAGTGGTCGAATGCTGTTTTGTTTGGAGCCGTGTGAATTTATTGAATTGTCTGGCCTTGCTTTTCTCTCCGACACTCATCGTGTTTATCAGTGAAAGTTGGGCAATCAGAGCCCAGTCAGATTCGGAAAGTAGATTGGCAATGCCTAGGTGTTTATTCAGCAGCTTTCGGGATTTGCTGTCTAATGCGCCTCTCTATTGGTTGATATTTTCCCGCATTTAAGCCAAGCTGGTGCGTTGATATATTCATTTTGCGACACGGGATTGTATGTGATAATGGAATTGTAGGAAACGGGTTTTAGTGTCGTGATCGCGGCATTGAAGAAGGAAGGTGATCGATGTGAGAGGTTTGGTTTTCTTGATGAGGAATTTCTAGAATAGACGAAAGTGTCTTTTAGATTCATCCCTATAGATTTGAAGAATTCTAGATTTTAAGTTTTTGCCGTGTTCTGTATGTAATATGTTTACTTTTGGGTAATTCACCGGCGTCAAATGCTAATAGCCGACGTTTCGGTACCCTCTCTCTGTTCCATTTTCATAGGCACGTAGATGAAATATGACAAGTGATGGGATGTTTGGTGTATTTATAACTGTCAGGGATCTGGCAGGGTGGTGGATTATCCAACGGAAGGCGAATGACTGGAATTGGTCGGGTAGGTGCATAACAGTATGCGGAAGGGAGCAAGTAAATAAGTGAAGTTGCGTGGGTGATCACTGTGGTGTAATCAGCGGATGTCTCCTTTTGTTGAGTTTGTGAAGCAGTGGTTTGCAGTATCTGCTGAGGTTGAAACCGCATCTATGATGATGTTTTTAGAATTCATCTATATTTCGATGGCTTTTCTGATGAGATGATCCATGTAGCCAGTTTTTGAGTTGAGGAGTTTAGTTTCCTGTAATCTGATGATGTGTTCATAATTGAAACTATGTTCGGCAACAGCTGGTTAATAGAGTTGAGCCAGTCTGACCTGTCTTTCGTGTTCTTTGAGGCGGAGCTGGATGTACCGTTCACTCTGTACGATGTACACATTGCTTCATTTCACAAATGACCCTCTATATGCCTGGTGTTCTTAATCCTGGTGCATCTTTGGTTTGTACCATGTAGCTTGATATTTTCCTGGGTGGTATTTCGACGCTTTTGATGTTGTATTTGGCTATCATTCTACTGAATCTGCTTTATGTAGTTTGGGTGTACGGTAAGTAGGCTCTAAATGTAGTTTTATCTTGTGTCTTGTAGGTCCATGTGGCCGGGTTTATGGCTCGTTGTATCTGCTGAGTGCTGTAAAAATTTTGTTTAAAGGCATTGGTTAGGAATGTTAATTCCGTTGCAATAAATTCCTGATCGAACAGAATTTTCGCTCTGTGTACCAGGGACGAATTGACGGAGAGTTTGTTGGCTGGATGGTGAAGCGATTTTTGGTGTAGGTAGAGGTATGTGTGGGTGAGTTTCCGGTAGACTATGTGCCCACGGGAGCAGTCCATCTTCCTGTATATGTCGATATCGATAAATGGGTGGTGACCTGTTTCGTCTATTTCCATGGTGAAATGTATTTTGTTGTGAATCCCACTGATGTGGTTTAGGAAACCGATTAGATTTTCTTGACCATTTGGCTAGACGAGGAATGTGTCGTCTACATATCTATACCAGAAGGCAGGCTTGTTTGTGACTTTTTCTATAGCTTTCATCTCGAAATCCTCATTGTAGATGCCGGCGATAACCGCGGACATTGGGTAGCCCAAGGCCATTCCGTATGTTTGTTCATTAAACTTACCGTCGTTGCAGAAATAGGTGGATGGTAGCACATGTTTGTACAATGACAGGATCTCCTTGTTTTAGTGTTGACAGAGCAGCGTGAGTGAAACTTCAAATGAAAATTTTGTGAAAATAAACACCTCATCAAAGCTGACGATTTGATCCCCTTGTTTGTATTTTAGTGTTATCAGTATCTCAATGAAATGAAATGAATTCTTGACGTGATGTGCTGATTTCCCGGTGAGTTGGCTAAGAAGTCCTGCTAAGTGCTTAGAGAGTTGATATGTGGGCGAAAATTTTGGTGACAATGTGGCACAAGAAACCCTTCTTTATGTATCTTGGTCAGTTCGTACTTTCTTGTGGGTCTGGAGAGAGCTGGAGACAGTTGGCGGAGTGTCTCTTCCGTTAGCAATGATTTTTTTTTGTATTAATGTGGTATTTCATTCTATTGCATTCGTGGTCTCCTTGGCCATTTTTATATATGTTGGGGCTTCCAGGAAGGAGGAGATATTCTGTTGTTATGAGCACCATATAAAGGCTATTATTATTGTTAACCTTTTATGGACTTAAATTGATATATTATTGATTATTAATAATTGTATAAATTCAAGTATATAGAATTTAGTAACTAAGTCATATATCGCACGTGGAGTTAAAGGGAAGTTGTGGTGAGAGTGTTCATTCAATTAGAAAAGATGCAACAAGAAGTGGTAAACCAAAAGAGAACTTTGTAAGATTGCATACAGCAACTCGATTCATCAGGCTTCCTGCCTGAGACTCTGTAATTCCCCGGGCGACTTGACAAATATGACTAAATAAGGAGAATAGTGAACTTTGATTAGGGAATGATGTCAATTAAGAAGCGCCAATCGAGTACATCATAATAAGATACTTTTGTCACTAACTGGTGTGGCTCACCAATGGGTGAAGTTGTTAGAAAAACAGGGGGAGGTCGGTAATGAGAGACCACGCGGGAATCAAAAAGCATAAATTACTTGGCTGAGGGTCGTAGGGATGATTCTGTTAATTATCATCGAGATTTGATCAACTAAGAGCGAAGAGCGAGACGAAGGATGTGGAGATCCCGACCTGGACTGTACTGATGACTGAGGACAGCGATCCAGGATGGAGTTCAAGATGCAGTTCTTAATCATTGGGTTATGTGAGTAAAGATTGTTAACTCTCAGCCAAGAATAGCGAATACAATAGTATGCACTCGAAAGGCGTAGGCGAGTTGGTTGTAAAAGAAGGACAATGTCAAATTTAATGATTTATTTGGTTTTATGTTAATATTATATTTAATTGTATTTGTTTTATCATTGCTATTTGAGAACATGCATGCCATCCCTCAGGTCGTTCATAACAGTATTTCGACAGAGAACTTAAATCTGCAAGATCCATTTACCAGCCATCATCATTATTTGTTACCGTATATGGGTTTCTAGGAAACCTCTTCCTTACAGGTTTGTGCAAAATGTACCCGACAACCATTCATCTTCAAATGTTATTATTTTTACCGGCCTTTACCAACTTTGCCACTGAACCAAACACTGCTACGTGTTCAGGATCGTAATAAACTATACCCAGAGACATTATTATTGTACCGATTCCCAAAGCACTACGTTTTTGTCACTAAAAATTTTGCGAAATAAACCGTTTTTATTTAAGACCATTGTTCGCTTTGATCTTACCTGCGGGAATATAATTAACTCTATGCAAGATTATTTGTTTATATTCTTGTCTGTCCCGAATAGTGACCGCGATTTTATCAGGTTTATACTATGTCAACAATTCCCACAGCCCCTGAATTGCCTTTTGTTTCTGCCATTTACAAATAAGTGTTTATCGTTGTATGTAACACTCGAACGGCCTATTTTAAAGGAACCGTTAGCAACATTTTGATACACGCCAAACGTAGGGTTGTGCGACACTTTACGTCTCAAAACGTTTTGAATATACTCTGAATGCATAGGTGAATCATCGGTTTCTGATTCAGACACCGTTTTAAACAGAGGCACTGAACCGATCTTAGTTTCCGTTTGGGTTTGGTTTTAAACCCCGTTTGGTATTACCAGATACTATGATAGGAATTGGGATGATTTCCCGTTTTAGTTTTCAAGCAAGCGTTTTGATGTAGGCGAAATTGGTTCCATTTATTATAACTCTGATTTTTACGTTTAAGTATTCTTTTAACCGGTGGTGGTGATGGTGGTAGTGTTTGACAGCGATTTTCCCACAATTCCTGAAGAACTAATATCATACGGTGCAACGCCACTTGTTAATTGTTATTAATTAGTGTTCCTATTACACCCGACAAAATAATTGTGAGCAGTGGAACTATGAAATCACCCCTCTAAATTAAAAGTTTCCGTTTACTTTTGAAAATAATCTTTGTATCAATCAACGCAGTGAACTATTCTTATATTTACTCAATTTAATCTTTTCCGCTTTGGATAGCTTATGGTTTCCATTAAGCGTATTCATTGCAAACTCGAAAATAGCTTTTATTGAGTCGTCGCCAACAGATGCAAGTAACGCACGTCTGGCTTGGGACATAGTGTCTTTATGTACGTGAAGGAAGTGTAGCTGCGACTTCAACCGATTCATTACCTCGAACATGTGCAAAAACTTCCGTAGTTTCAACCGGAAATATCTTTGTTCTAAATCTCAAAAGATCGTTAATCGGTTGTGTCAAGTCAAAGAATAAATAAGTATGCGGATCTTTACACACTTCTAGGTACGTGTTCTGAAAAACTGAAATGTTTTCGGGGTAGAATTTTCGTGCCAAGTACACTATGTGAGTCTTGTTTCTGGGATTCTTAAACACAACTATATACTTACTATTTAAATAAATATCACGCGATGACGGACCATGCTCAAACAGGTTTTGTGTAATTAATAAAAGACTAATGTTACGATGATGGGAACCTTTGGTAAACAATTGGCTCAATTTTGTGCATCAAATCATCCAACTTTATAAATGTAGGTATAATTTCGGGGTTTTCAAAGTCTGGTACTCCTTCAAAACTCATCCTGGTAACGTGGAGAATATGCTGAGCTCCTATTAGAGCCATTAAATGGCACATGGGGTTTAATTCGGCGTTTAAATGATTAACAAATTATACGCTTTTCAAATTATGCGGAGCGTTGTTTTCACTATGACACCACACAATATTTTTAAACGCAATGTCACATAGTTGCTCCCTGCACTCTAACAGCCATATAAGTAAAATAGATTTCCCACAATTACTAGACCCTGCAACGATCAGTGTCAATGAATTTTTCATCTCCAAAGTCATACTATGAAATGAAATGTAATGCGTTAAGCATTATTTATACTTATTACTGATAAGTAAATAACCTACTAATAGCTATAGAAAGGTAGTCAAAATTGTCTATAAACCTGCGCTTCTTAAAGAAAAACGTGTACGCCTTTGTCTCCGACTCTGAAAGAACTACACTATCATGATTTGCTTGAACTTCCGCGGATTTTGTACATGCATCGGCGGAGTGTTTTCTAGAATCATGTCTCTAGTCTAGTTTACCACATTGGAATTCTCATAATTCAATGTTACACCATTCACTTTACACTTTGTTGTACGTTTTCCGGTCGAGGGGCAAAATACCGAAAACGCATAGTTCTTTGGACCACTCGACACAAATTCTTCTACAAATGAACAAGAGCCTTACTCCTCCAACCCATCCGTGAGGTCGCCCACATAATCCCATGTTTTGAATCTTAGGTCGTCATCAACCTTGTGAATGAAGATTATCGAGTTTGTATCACAGTACAAAACGGACTGCTCCAACTTACCCAGGCATTTGTTTAGTTTTAGCCGAGCTTGTGTGGTCACGTAGGCAGCAACCGCCACGTTAACGTTCTTCCCTACGACAATGTTGTCCTCGGAATATTTCCAAAAGACCCATGCCATGCCATCGTTCGGGAATATAATGTTTGTGACCTCAGTACCCAGACATGTCAAGTGCACGTAAAACTCTTTCTTTGAGTCCACAATAGTTGCCTGGGTCGTGTTTTGGTTCTGTGCCCATTTGCCCCACATCGAGTTCAATTTAAATAAAGCCAAAGTTCTTTGCCCTGCATTTTTGGAAATGGATGCCTTGTCTACAGCAATTCCTTCTGCGCGCCGGTAGTCCTCAATGTATCTGTCCTTGTCTCCTTCACTTTGAACCCAGGATGGGTAGCTGGATGGCTACTGTTTCAATTTTAGGAACATGTTTACGTAATCTGCAACAAACATTACGCCAGCATTGCTGTCCTTGTCAAAGCACGTTACCTAAAACACGTCCACTAGACCTTAACACATCTCTAAGGCTTTGCGGACCTCATCCACTACCCATGTACCTACTATACGCCGCTCCTCATCAGAGTGAGTACAATTGCCTCGGTTCGTTGTGTCAGCAAAAAGAGAACACAACTAGAATATCAGTGTGGTATAGCTTTCGTACGGAAAAACCTGATGATACAGTTTCCTAGAACCGTATATACGATTATACCCCCCTATCCAAACAGTCTGGAGCACAGTCTGCACCCAAGAACACATTCGGGTGGCCCAAGGGAACTTGCCATAATTACAAATGTAGGGGGACATACAACGTCCACATATTGGATCTTCTCCCCTTCTTTAACACTGTAATATGTTCCGGAAGCTTTGTTTCTACCCCCGTACAAGGCATCTCCAATATTTATTGGAGAGTTCTTCACATAACGGTGGGAGCAAATTCATTTTCACGGCCAGGATTTTCTAAACTCACACCCCGAGATCGAAACAACCTTATAACCAGCGTTCTAGATTTTCTGCAACTTCGCTTTATTTTTCCCATAACTGTTCTGCAAAGTTTCATCAGTCTTACAAGGGTTTTGGATCGATTGGGCATGCAAAGACACCCAAGCTAAAAGAACTCGAGGTATTCAAATACTTCATTCGTTTCTGCGTAATACCAATCGAAGTTCACATTAGGTAACCAAGCCAAATGAACTTCCCTCCCATTATCGGCATGAGTAATATTTTTACGCGTTAGACCAATATACGCAAGCCATTGAAGAGCCTCAACAGACTGACGATCCCCCATGCGGTAGACCCCTTTCGGGATAATACCTACAGAACCTGGTACCAGAAACATGGTCCGGAACACCTTGTTGCAAATGGACGTTATTGTGATAATTTGCCGAATGGGTCCATCTTGACTAATTTCAAAAACAAATTCCGTAAAGCACAGCATGCCTGCCCAGTAAACTGACGTCGTCCATGCAGTAGGAAAACAGTTCCTCTCTATTGTTAAAAACTTTGTCATTACCCAAACATACCAGGCCGAAAATAGGGCTCGTTCTTCACCAGACCTAAACTCTGCCTCATAGGTCTTGGGTTCGGGATAAGAACCCACATAATTCAAATTGTTTGCAGTGTTGATGAAGTCGGGTTAGTAACACTTCTTACATGTGAAGTCGAATGATTTGGGCATGCTATTGACACTCATTGGCTAATATTTAAACGAAAGTGGAGATTCTCCACTAATATACTCAGAATTTTGCTACTGTCCATTTTCAATGGCGGGGCCCTTCTCAGTTCCATAAAACCCCTACGAAGAAACTTTGCATCGTATCTACGAGAGTTGTGCGAAATAACATAAAGCATGTCCGCGAATGGTCTGGAGTGCCGGAGAAAATCAAAAACTTTTCCTACGTAGTCTTGCTAGAACGCATGGATACGCTTCCCACACTGTTCGAAATCGACCCTCAATCCATCCACGGCTTCAGACTTAGAACAAATATGCTGAGCACATGAGGTTCGGTACATGCTCAAAAGACCCATCGCGCGTTTCAAGGTCTTGTGCGCACTCCGTATCGACGAAAACGTACGAAAACCTGTGCGACAACTTCATAGGCTTCAATGGAACCAAGTAGCAAAAATGGCCTGAAGGTTGCTTCTTATTATAAAAATTACAAAATTTCTTAAAACATTCCTGTTTCGAATCAGCTGTTACTGAATGACAACGATTTCGGGATACTTGTCTCCACTGACAAACTAACTTGCTTTTCACGTTGAATATTAAATGGTTCTGAAAACCGTCTCTTGCATGTACCACAGTACTTGGTCAGATCCTTAGTACAGGGTGTTGTAGCAGTAAACAGGGAACAAATTTTGTCACATTTGTGCGTTTTTTCATATAAAGTAGCACACCCGTTACATATGTACTGTTTCGCCGTATTACATTGTAGTGCTAATTGTCCCGATCATATAGTAAATGTAATTTCTTGGTCGAAAGGGAATTTCCACAAAACATGAACCTATCGGGGTTCAAACCGTCAAACACAACAATTTTGTAGTCCGAAAGGTGGTCTTGAAACTGCTGACGTTCTTGAAAACCTCCGCCATTTGCTAGATCAAGACCGGAAGCCTCCAAGAGATCTTCAACAAGTTTTTTCTGACCTCTGCCATCCCTATATGATTGGTACTTAGGGACAACATTAACCTGAGCCATGGCGATAATAAATGCGTACGCCAGACAATAGATAGCCGCCTTAACTGTGACGATACTCTTTTTAATAGCACTCATCACGTCCAATGAGCGCCCCTTCGTCTTTTCAGTCTTTTTGTCGTTACCAGCAGGCTTCTTCACATTGTTCACATGGACTTCGAGACGGTCACTTAGTCCAAACCTAGCATTGCTCTTAATCACTATCCTGAGTACGCCCCAGGCCACATCAGTTTTAATCTGGTCCCCGAGACCCAAACTAATACCAACCATTTTAAGCTCTACGTTCTCAGAGTTGCGGATTGTCAAACCCAAAAAATCTCTACCAGGCACGTCATCTACTAGGTCGTTTGTCAATGCTGTAATTCATTCCTTCGGATACGTACCAGGGTCTTGCTCTTCGCCAACGGAATTAAATTTGATAAGCAAATTACGCCCGGTCGCATTAAGTTTCGGAAAAGAATTTTAGGTCTCATCCAAAATTAAAAAGGGTAGCTGTTCCGACATTGTGTATTTTCCACTAGTAGATGATATTTCCTCCCTGCTTACAGAGATGGTATAGCTCTCTCCCTACTAAGAAACACTTTCTTTGTCATTATATTTTGATTTTTAATAATACCAGTTACTTGAATGAAAATTATTAAACGTAGAACCTCGGACAGTTTTAGCCAACTGGTATCGAAGTCAGTACCGTAGACACGTCTCGAAATCAGTATCGCAGATATTACCGTAGATTAGTATCGATGTCAGTACCGACGATCGCTGTAGCTGAGAATTATCGAACACAGAACCGTAGATTGATGACAGGTCTCGAAGGATGCACAGTAGTTAATGAAGCAGAGGTCCTGACGATGCAGAAGCACATTCAGATATCTCAGTACGGGTTGGGTACGACAATTTATATACCACAACTAATGGCTTCAAAATGGCTTTTGATATTTTATCTGTCTAATGGGTTTGGCCTAAGGGGGTGAAAGGAACAAGTAACCTAAGTGGGCCATTAACGCAAATGAATTTTGCCATGGCATGTACAGGTTTCTAAGTAGGTTTGCGATGTTATCGGTCTCAAGGAATGTCAAAGGGTTCAGTCCGAGGTCTACAAATGGGTTAGTATCCTGTGCGTGGAATTTAACACTGCTGGCGACCTTGTGTGTATTTGCAATAGTGCTTACACTGAGGGAAATACCAACCCTCAATTTCGGTAGTCTAATCCGCTCTCTCAGAAAGTGGCATTTGTTTTATAAGATGTTTTATTTATATTTTAAAAGTACCGCGCTTTACCAGCCATATTGTAAGATGTCATTTTATAAATTAAAAATACCCGCCGTATTGGAAAGAAGATAGGTTATATTCATAAACACCGCTCTGGCTGTCATATTGAAAAAATATACGCGTACGTCTTATTGTAAAATAGCACCATCCAAGATGGTGACCAAATAAGCGAAAAAAAATACCGGTCTAAAATTAAGGCTATTGGGATTAAAATAATTCGCATACCAAAAAGGCCTATGAAATTAATTATATCATTTGCATATCAAAAATAACTCATCAATATCAATTAGATAATTTGTGTACCATTCAGGTCATTTGCATATTAATTAGAAGTTGAGGTCCTACTTCCAGGTATCACACTTGCGCGTTGGTAGTCATATTTTAAATGGTGGAAAGCGCCAATTAAACTTAAAATTAGTGAGCACAATTTTTAAAATACCGCGCTGGCCGCCATTTTCTAAAATGATGGACATTAAAATTAGTTTTAATTTAAAGCTAGAGCGCTGGCACCCATATTCAAAATGGCGGGAATCGCCAATTCCAACTTAAAGTTAGTTAGCGCTGGTAGCCATATTGCAAAATGGTGGAATTAAAGTTAGAAGAAATTTAAAAATGTCGCTCATTCAAAATGGCGGACTTTAAACTTAGTTTAGCGCCCATTCAAAATAATAGCCGGCGCGAAACTGTATAGAATAATTGAGTCACAACATATTTATTTACCTTACGTGAGCAACGCCATATTTGTTTCCATATCAGAGGTTAAATTTGTTTTAATGTGGCCAAATAGTCCTACACGGCGCCATACTGACTGCGATAATTAGGTCATCCGCCATATTTATTTACATACTACGTCACTTGTTTACAAGTGACCACCGCCATATTTGTTTACATATCAGAGGTTAATGTTATGTTAAGGCGCCGCACTGTATGGCATAAGTAGATCATCCGCTGTATTTATTTACACCACGTTACCGCCGGAGGCAAGATCGTCCGCCATTTTTTCACATGTGACGTCACATCAAGTCCAGAGGTCATTGGCCCCACCAACATGTTTGTTTCCATCGCGTGACTCTTACGTCACTTCCTGTTGAAAGACGCCGCCTTACCCACTGAGATTGGACTGGTAGTAAGTGCTGATTAAACTAGATATGTGGTCGTGTCTCGAGATCAGAATGCAGGACGATTTCAGATTGTGAGGATTTACAATATTACTTTCGAGAAGGAGGAAGAGTTTAAAAATTTCGGAACAACTTTAACAAATCAAAATAATATTCTGGAAGAAATTAAGAGCAGACTGAATTCAGAGAGTGCTTGCTACAATTCGGTGCAGAATCGTTCGCCTTTCAGTTTGCTACCTACGAATATAAAGATTAATACATAGAGAACTATAGTTTTTCCTGTTGTTTTGATTTGGTATGAAACTTGGCCGCTCACAACGAGGGAGGAAGGTAGGTTGAGGGTGTTTAAAAAAAGTGTGTACAGGAGAGGATTTCGGCCTAATAGGTATGAGGTAACAGGGGAGTGGAGAAAACTACATTATGAGTTGCTCAATGATCTGACTCCTCACCAAATATTATTCGGGTGTTCACATCGAGAAGAATGAAATAAGAGGGAGTATAACTATGGGGAAGGGGACATGCGTATACAGGATGTTGGTGGGGAAATCTCAGGGAAATAGTCTACTTGGAAAATCCAGGCGTAGTTGGGAGTATAAGATTAAGATGAATCTCCAGGGCGTGGGTTGGGGGCATGGACTGGGTTGATCTGGATCAGGATAGAGACAGGTGGCGGGCTCTTGTGTACGCGTTAATGAATCTTCGGGTTCCATAAAATGCGGGGAATTTCTTGACTAAATGAGAACCTGTTACTTTCTCAAGAGGAACTCTGCTCCATGGAGTAAGTAAGTATGTAAGAAAGCACAGATTCATCACAAGAATGCTTAGGTATATAGCAAAATTCTGGATTATTTAGGCAGGCTTCAAGAAATATTTGCACGAGCAATGGTACAAACACAACACTTTTTGTCTAACCACGTAACAGTTGAACAAATTATTTTGCTTTTAGGCACGATTATCGGTTAATGCTCTTGCTAATTAACAATTTCGATAAGTCCGTCACAATAAATCAGAAATCCTGCTGGTATACACAAGGCAGACAATTTAGTTTCGATGAGGTTTCGGACCTGCAACTTTTGAGCCGCGGAATTAACGTAGGAATAACACCGGAACGCGTGACGAGGATGTAGGAATTGGCACTATTGAGGCACGACTCTAGGAAAGCGAAGCCACCAAACACCTGTCTCATAGCAGAGACTCGGTATTAATGTGATCGGCGGAGTAAATTTTATATTTTGCAGACAAGTTATATAAATAATCGACAAGACATTCAAACTTTTCATTCGAAAAATTGTACGCTCTGAAGTTCGTGAAAATCATCAATAGAAGAAAATAGCGTGTTATGTCATCTGAAAGTGTTGAAACAACTACAAAAAATTTCATACATTTAAGACTAATTCATCTTCTGCTGGCCCTTTTGCCGTTAAGTCACCTGGTTGTTCCGAAGCTATTCACGTACAACTTCGGTGAAAGATAATTTCAAGATCCCTCAGTATTGCAGTAGAATATAAATCGGCAGAGGCACAATAATGAATCGACAGGGAATAGAACCAGTAATAACAGTGTGGGACAGGCGTATGCCATGTCCGTGTAAAATGCACACACTTTTCAGGAACTCGTGACACAGCTGAGACTGGGTCTGGAACTACTGACTAACTTTTCGCCTCTGAGCAGGCTGGTGTAGTGGTAACGCTATAGATCTGCACAAGGTCAGGCTGGTTACTACAAAGACAAGCGATTTTAGTATTTGCGCTGCATTTTGAGACGAGGGTCGAAATGGTACTTTCAAACTACATTCCACTTCCAGAATTTTTACTTAATAAGAAGGGCTTATAACTCTTGTTTCGCATTATGTAGTTTCCGGAGCAAGTGTCCGCCGAAAAACGAGCTATCTCGATTAAGACACTGTGGTTTTTCCGTCTTTCCTTCGGGTAAGTGACAGGGCAGATTCGTGGCTACCACTTCTTCCCACATTTCAGCGACAAGTGCAAATGTTAAACCCGTGTTATTTGCCTATCTGTTCCTACCGTCTACCCCAAATTCCTACAAGGGGTTTAAACATCTAAAATTTATTTAGTCGTGGTTCAATTAACAACGCTGTGCTGAACACCAAAGTCTGGTAGGATGGTCAATGGAGAACGAAATGTAAAAGATGTGGAAAAGAAGTTAGCACTGCCCATTCCGGGTGCTCTCCCGGCATTACAGTTTAACGACTGAGGAGAAAAACCAAACATTCGCTTAGGAGGTTCGGTGTTGCGTCCCGGATTCGAACCGGATACTTCCCGAATGCCGCTTAAATCAACAACTTGCTCGGTGTCAAGCCTATCACGAGCCAACCGATAAATATTTGTGTGAGTGTGCGCGTGTGTGTGTGTGTGTGCGTGTGCGTGCGTGTGCGTGAGTGTGTGTGTGTGTGTGTGTGTGTGTGCATATAGTCCAGTAAGCTAGGAGTATTTGAACTCGAAGAACCAACAAAAAATTCTACAGGTCTTATACATTACAAATACGCCAAGCCTCTCGAAATCTGCGACACAGTGCACCGAAAAAAGAAGTCGTAATCCGAATTAGGGGTCGTTTCAAAGAGAGTTTTCTACGCTAGAATATTCAATACCAGACGAAAGTAAAAGACAAAAATGGAAGGTGGCAATCTTCAGAAAATCGCAGAACACAAAATTGACGTAGAAGGCCCCAAAAATACAAGAATAAAAATCTAAAAATACGTTTACTCTTGTAATCTCCTCTGAGGGAGTGCGGCCTGGAGAATAAGGTAAGAATAGGCTCATTAGCAAAACTGACGAAATGAAGTTAACGAGAATGTCCTCGTGGGAAAAAGCATAAAAGGAAACAAGAAATGAAAGGTAAAGGGAACCTATAAGCTGCCATGAAGGCCCAAATTGGAAGTAGAGGTATATATCTACCCTTTACCCTTGGCGCTAGATGCGGGCAGTTGCTTAGAACCACGGGCCGGCCGCTTTACCCTCGGGAAAGAGACACCGTACCCATTGAACAGGAGGTTAAGTGGCCCCCAGGGTCTGTCTGGTCGGGCGCGGAAAACCTTGCCACCACAGCAGTTCGATCTCCAGATCGTCCAGCCCGTAGCGAGTCGCTATACCGATTACGCTATCCCGGCCCATGGAATCAAGACCGAATTTTCATTGCCTGGAAACAAGGGTCATAAAAAAACAAACACCTGCCACTTTAACAGAAATAAAAGATGCCACAAATTAGTTACGCACACACATTATAATACACGTGTTCAGACACTCATCTCTTTGACATAAACTTACAGTGCCCTTGTTCTTCTGCGTGGGTAAACCTACCTTCATTGATGAAATAAGGACTTGGGACCGCTGAAGAGGCTATTGGCATCTGCCGCTGGTAACAGACATGATGTGTCGTAAATCATTGCCGGATTTATTAGGATTGTTATGTATGCCAGGCCCTTCTCCTTCTTCGTAGCTTGAAGGAATGCACCACCCACCACTGGTAATCTCTCAGCTCGCTGGGTTCTCTCCCGTCAAAAAGGCGATCTGAGTAAGCCGTACAGTTACGTAACTTGTCACTTAACATCACATGACATCCCACCGCCATACTTGTGTTTCGCACGAAGACCAGGAATGCAAATCACGGATGTATGTGAAATTGATACTCATCACACATCCTTGTTTATCGCATTCCTGCTAAACGTACAAACAGTAGTATAAGGGTGCTGTTATCGTTCAAGTCAATATAGCTTACATTACGTATTCAGAGAATTCAAGTATTCCTTCACCCAACTTAGGGACTTCCATCTTCGGATGCCATGCCCTTCTCCCAGCAACAGCTACGATTTCCCTATAAATGCAATTCGTTTTCCCCGTAAGTGCAATTCGTTGCGTTAAATGCGCTATGTTTCCTTACAATTCTACGCATAACATAAGCCAATAGAATCGTATTAAACGTAACGTATTTCACTTACCAAAAAGCAAGGTGCCACGCCCGAAATTCCTCTTCACGGCTTCCACAGGTTTCACGTTACAGCGAGCACAGATGTTATTGCCTCGGGGTTCTGTGACTCGATGTTTTTTCCGAACTTCTAAGTTCACCCCGCCTGAGTGCTAGTCACATGACATGTTCATACAGGCAAGGACCCTAATAGACTTATTTCGCCTTCTCATAGTATAGGCTTACATAAATATTACTTACCGTTTCCGTAACTGTAAACTCGCCCTTGTGTACAGGTGCTCCATTAAACTACTCAAATATAAATTTCGGTACTTACCCCAAGAATATTGCTGCGTGCGCAGGTCAAGCTTCGACGGACGGAACAGTATGCACTTCCGTCAACTCTCGGTTAACCCGCGGGAGCGCATCTCAATGCATCCAGGTTTGTCAAACACTGGGACACTTCAACTGCTCTCCTCTCGTTGACGCGTGGAGGGTCAATCAGGACACAGCTTCCGTGTACGTTCAGTGGTTACCAACACCACCGGTCCCCCAGCCCTTCTCTGTCTCGGATTCGGGCTTTGGCGTAGGATTGGCCGTGGTGGATACACCTTACACTCATTTCCCTGCGTTGGCGTAGGGTGGTTACAGTAATCACTATCTTCTTGCACGGGGCCTGGGGACCAAGCTGGACAGCGGCTGCCAACCGGTACAAATGGTAAACGCCGATCCCTTTTCATATTATTACGCTAAAGAACTAGTAGTGCCTGGACCACACTAAGGACCTTCCTGCACAGGGCCCGAGAACCCCCATACATAACTAAATGGCGGCTGCCACCCTAATTCAATAATGTCAATCGCCGATTCATTCCAATATTATTATGCTAAAGAAAGAGCAGTGCCTGCTCCAAACTTAGTACCTTCTTGCACTTGGACCAGGGAGTCGCGATAGCAAGCTAAACGGCGGGCGCTACCACCATTCCTTTGTAATATTGTGCTAAAAAAGTGTTGTGCTTGGACCGGACTTAGGTCCTTCCTGCACTACACTCAGCGCCGGGATTGGCGTAGAGGTGGCTACGGAAGTACCACATTACCAAACTGCACGGGGGCACTTACGCTTCTACCATTCTTACAATCTTTCACATCTTTCACACTTTCACCTCTCTTGCACTAAAATGCGCTCACCTTAATTTCCACATTTGGGGGGGGGGGGGGGAG
>Ga0131853_10004730_pt1 | contig 24414 bp, 13 predicted proteins | sample TergutLab28metaG_FD_92764 | JGI IMG/M metagenome (GOLD analysis project Ga0131853, IMG submission 92764) | Labiotermes labralis P1 segment gut microbial communities from Petit-Saut dam, French Guiana - Lab288 P1 (version 2) (version 2) | ecosystem: Host-associated > Arthropoda: Insects >...
GTCAGCCTACACAACACAACAAGTACTCGCTAGGTCCTGAAGATGGACGTATTAACGTCTGAAACATGTTGAGCAATATATAATAAAGCAAGTGTCATCTAGTTGGTCAACCTTTATTCAAATAAGAAGAGAATGTTGTTTACTCTATTAGTTGTTGTACTCCAAAATCACCTCCGTTGTGGTCATATTTTTATTTTGTTACTAGCATTGTATGGTGCAAGGATTGCAGTGCCCAGGAGGAGGAAAACTCGATAATGCTGGCGCCTCTTGATGTGGTTCATACTTTGTTTCTGCTTAGAATTAATTATGTTTCACTCTTACCTAAAATACAAAGTAACATGTGTGGTGTGATGAAATAGTTTCCACACTGAATTTATTTCCCCCTCAACACACTTCACGCCTGATAAATGTCTGTCCTTCAGACTTCCACTCCAAAAATTAAGCAACAAATTCATATATGGTTCCTATAAATGTACAAATGCAACTGTTCTGTTAGCATGATAGAACTACCTCAGCTGGCAATACAACAAGCCATGTGGTTTTTTTGACTCCCTACCAACATAGATGGATAGGACTAAATGGAATATAAATAAATGGGATCCTTTTGTGGCCTCTGTGATTACTGAATCTTAACTCCTGCAAACTGCTGCCAGGGGATCTGTATGAACAACTTCAGAAGCATGAGCATGCAGGATGAACTTAAGGTCTTCATAGGCTGAAATTTCAGAATTTTACCCATCCCAACCTACAGAGCATTCAGCCTGACCCTGAGTTTATTTTGAAACAATGTTGCCCCTGCCCTGGCTGATACCAGGCTTCCTTTTATTCCAATCAAAGTGAAGTGTGATCAGTTGCTTCTCTTTACTTATGTCATTAATACATGTTTCTTCTAATGCCCAGGTACCAGTAGTTCTTGGATTATTTAACCTTTTGGCACCAGAATTATTTTTTTAATTTTAGCACACCCTGTATATAAAATGTGAATAATACAGGAACCAAATACGTTAGATTTATGAAACAAACTGCATTTTGAAGAGAAAAAACGGAGAGTATGTACCATGTTTAAAATATTAAGTACCTATATTTGTTGAATAAATATATAAAATGCAACTTTAGAGGTTAGTGGTGCGGTACGACCACTATAGTTGACATTAGGCGTCAAAAGGTTAATAACCCTCATGACAGATGAGGATATTTTGGTTGGGAAATGATACAAAATTATTAGGTTGCAGGTGTTGCAAGGCATTATCTTGGGCTATTTTCAATTCAGACTACTAGACATTTTAGGCAGCATTTATGAACCTTCTGGTCAGCAAAAGGTGCTGTTATGTTGAAATTTGATAATTCTAATTAGTCGGTGTGTCCCAAAATTGTATCTTATTTGAGTCCCTAATGTTTCTCATTGCTGCTAACAAAGCAGTCGAAAATATGTAATTATAGGAATTTTCTGGCTTCATTTTTGGCATAGAACATGACATTTATATGCACTGTATGTAGTTAATATAGAGGTAAAGCAGTTCTGTTATGGGCATACAGGAAGTTAAGGTTCCCAGATTTCATGACAACAGCACAGTATGGTGGTAGGGTTGTCAGCCTTATGCACCAGCTGCCTTTACCCCTAGGAAATGCTCCTGTTACTCATTTCTGTTAGAGGCCGAGTCGACCACAGGGCCATAGTGCGATCGGAAGGATTTTATGTCAATGAAAAATTCCAGTGACACCAGCTGGGATCGAACCAGGGACCTTCTGATTTGTAGCGCAGCACCTTAACCACTGTGCTACCTCGGTCCTCATGCATATAATATGTACACAATAAATGTTGATATCTTCCAGATTACTGAGGGTTAAGTTGGGTAAGATTGGCTAGCTGTAGTGTGAATTATTCTGCATGGTGTTTTCCTTCCCTTGCCTCATACAATATAACCTTACAAATTTTTATGTTTTGTTGACTGTGTGTGTGTGAATTTGTGCATCAAGTTGGTAAAAAAAGACCATCATTATATTAGGATGCACGGTCAACAAAACATAAAAATGTGTACTGCAAAACAAGTGTATCTTTACAAGACCATCATACAGAATTTGTGCATCAAGTTGGTAAAAAAAAAAACTCATTATAACCTTATAGGTGTAGGGACTTGTAGACCTGTCTGTAATTGGGAATTCATATGCCCTGTGCTCCGTATCATCGCCATCCAGTAATTAGTAGTGGTATCTGCCACACACAAAGAAAGGGAGTAGACTTACGTTACCACTACTTGCTGCATAATAACCCAGAAGAGTGCAGTTCTCACCTAGACTTACATTTCTTTTATGTGTCATGCGACTTACCTTGTGATAAATATTGAGACTGTATTACATGTAATCTTATACTGCATGACACATGACTGTACAGTGTTTCTGATATTTGGGTTCCAGGTGCAAGAAGCACAATGTCCCCATTGAGAAGATCTACAACAAAACTCAAAGAGACAAGTTCCGTTGGGCCATTGATATGGCTGGTCCTGATTATGTGTTTTAACGACTGTCGTACTAGTTGCAAGAGTCATATCTTGGAAGGATTGTGTTCAGTGACGTTTGTACTAGGTATGTTCAAGGTTGTCAGATTTATTTAAGAAAAATGGTTTTCCAGACCCACCAGACCTTAACTTGTGGAAGAAAGGGAGTGACTTAGTGATGTGAATGGTTGCCTTTTATGGATTGATGAGATTTTGTAAGCTGCCTGTTGGTGAAAATACACATCAGAACTCAATTCCATTTTGTGGTAGGCAGTAATTCAGTATCTTCTGAGGGTCATTTTTACTGGCTCTATTTTGATGTGAGGTCTAAGTATTTGTGTATAAACTGTTAGTAATGCATTGATACAGAGTGACTTAATTTTATGAGGTGGTAAAAGTTCCATACCACATCTCAGCTAAGGTGAGAGACTTGTAGATCATGGTGATGCTTTTCATCTTAGAAGTGTATGAATGTAATTCTACCACGTTTTATCAGAAGATTCATATGCATATTTTAAGTAAAACTGCTCTGCTAGGCCAAGTACTGGATGTCAGTTTCAATTTGTGTCCACTTCGTGTCTAATACTTATCCACTCAGTGGTTGTTTTATATATATATCATTGATTTTCAGGTGATGAATAATAGTAACTTATCACTACCAATTTTTTTACTCCCATTTTGTTAGTTTTTGTCTTAGTTGCAATATCTTATAATTCAATCCGTTGGGATGGTTGGGATCATTGTGCTTTCTGTCATTCTTTTTGAGCACGTTTGTGTAATGGATGCAGCCAAAGTGCATCTTTCCAGTTGTGTCACAACTTGATCTAAGCATACAGTAATGCAATATGTACATACATACATATATATATATGTGTGTGTGTGTGTGTGTGAGAGAGAGAGAGAGAGAATGTGAATGTGTGTGTGTGTGTGTGTAATTTACTATGGGGATGGGTTGGAACTGCTGCGGCTGAAAGTATAAAACAAATCCCGTTGGTCCACCACAGCACATTTTACTTTTTGTCAGAACACATATTCTGTATGTTACAGGAATAAATGATTTCAAAGAGTAAAATAATTTTGATTCCCCCTGTTTTCCCATGTCAAAATGTCCTCCAGGTCCCTCAACATAGATAAAAAACATTTTTGACATATTCACAAGGATAACATATGAAACAGCTGTCCACTGAATAAATTTTCATGATATGGTATTCAGGGGTCACTAAAATTGTTTGCACATCCCCATTTGCTTACAGTCTTGATGGTTAACAAAGGCAATATGTGATGATACATTTTTGTGTACACCTTGAGCATAACTTGCTAAATAATTATCAATCAGAAAAGTGCTCTACAGAATATGAAATTCATATTTTATGCCCAGTATAGTTTCCAGTATAATTAAAAGAAATGTTTGTGTTGCCATAACTGATTCTATATTGGAAGTGTTTGCTCCAATTCCATAAAATTGGCACATTAGAAATGGTCCTTTACATAAGTTCACAGGCTGTACGTTTTGCTACAATATATAATATTGTAAAAACTATGTATTTCATTCAGAGTATTAATGGTATGCACAAATAAATAAAACTGTACCACTGAAAATTCAGAACCTGGTTTCCTGCATGGGAAACCACATAACTGCACCAGTCATGGAATATGAGAATTCAAACAGGTATCATGTGTCATATTAGCAGTATAGATTAGTCTTCTAATAGATGTGTACCGACATTCAGAGGAGTCTGCTTCGTCCACGTGATGGAGAACGGATGGTTCCTGTGCATTATCAGTACACGTCTACAAGACCACACAGTTGCCACATTCCAGGAGACAGTAGCCTTAAGTGACTACTGATTTGAGAACCTTTACTGGTATTATTATTGCTGTTTGGTAACATAACTGCACTCTGTGAAATTTACAGATGTGTTTGCAGTGCTCTTGCTACAAGTATTAATTGATATGGTAGTGCCAAGACTGATATCTGCATAGGCCCATTTCACACTGTGCATTACTTCCTGTTATTAGTTTGTTTATTACAGTGAAATACAGATTTTACATTCCTTGAGTCTTTGGTTTCTGTGATTCTATGCAAGTGCTGCCAAGACTTCCATTAGAATAGTGTTACATTTTTGCAACACATTCATTTGCCCTTTAATTCCTCAATTATACATTCAGTTCAGCATAAATTGGTAAGTTGCCAGCATTTTTTTTTTTTTAAGTATTGTACATAACTGTGAGGAAAGACTAGTTTTTTCCCTTAAGTTCAGCATTAAAATATGTGGGTTCATCTTTTGAGTTCATGTTCACAGTACTGAACTGGACCACACTGAGCTGAACCAAGGTATGCATTGCCACACACTCATGAATGTAGCCAAAAGAGGGAACTGAGCACCTGTAGCTGTTATATTTCATTCATTACACCAGTCAAAAAATTGTAAATGGACCTGGGCAAAGTTGCCATGCCAACTGTAAACTACTGCAGTTCATTCAGTTTATATTTTAATGTACTGTGCTATTAAGTGTACTTCAGTAGGCACATTGACTTTGTTTCATTGATTTTACACATATTTTAATGTTCCCTCCAGAAATGTAAAATCAGGTATTTGCTGTGTTTTTAGCATGCGTGATTTCAATGCTTATGTGACGAATAAAAGTGGAAAAACAATGAACTCTCTTTTCATTCAGACCAATTGTTACTTACTGAAAGCCAGGTTTATAATTTAGCTACCATTCATAAGACAAACACTTGTAATCAGTAGTGAACATCTGTGAATTGTTGCACCAGCATGTTTTTTCATAACCCGATATCGATGTGCAGTGCAGTTACCTATTATGTGAACCATGTTCTTCAACCCATCTCTCCTATTGTTTCCAGATTTTCAGGAACTGATCTTCATTTTCTCTACACCAGATAATAAAAGTGAAATGGTCTAATCCCATGATAATACACTTATTTTCCAAATGTGTTCTGTGAACTTTTGTGTCAATAACATGGCAGAGTCAGAAGGTATACTTTATGAATTTTGTTAAATATGCACCAAATCAGAAAACAGTCAGTTTGAGCCTTATTTCAAATAGCTTATATAAGCTAATATGAACTTCGTGATAATTCTTAGTGTTGATTCCAAATATCTGATATTTGTTGAACCTGTGTGCAGTTTGGGTACAACTGCAGATGTAAGGTTACAAATCCTCATTAGGCATTCATTTTATGATCTTTGTGCAATAAAAAAATACACAAAATCTCTCAGACATTTATTACAGTGATATGAAGCTGTATTTATTTCTGAAAGTGGATTCTTTCATTAATACACTGGTATGCAGATTATGGTCCTACTTGGAACATAAGATAATGGAAAAGGGGGATAACAGCCTGAGATACATTGTTTTGTCTTCAGGAACCTTGAAAAAATGCAGTGCAAACAAAATGCTGTCTTTGGTTTACTTAAATGGTGTTTTGTAAATCTTATATTGGTATAAAAGTACACTGTGGTCCTGTACAAACATACTGTGTTAGATTTTCATTTATGTGGTGATGCCATCAGTTGCTTAGATTACATAGTATTGGTGGGAAAACTGAAGTTAATAATTTCCTCACATTTAGCTGCTTTCTTTGTGCATAGTACAAAAGAAACCATGCAGTTTCATTCAAAACTGTTGGTGACAAAACCTCCAAAGGATCATTTACATTACTTTGTAGTCCAGTAATTATTTGGTATCATGTCTTGAAACTGCAGGAACAAACTCACGTCTCCTGATGTCTACTCTTCTTGCAGTTATGCCAGTTCTGAAGGGCTAAAGAAGTCTACATTTTCTAGACCTTTAGGCATGTAAGTGAGCTGTGATATATCTTTGTGTGCCATGTTATATCCTTTCCCATATCCTGGAACATCCAAAGACAAACCATTCAACTGCAAGTCCTACCAAATACAACCTGAGGTAAGTGGAATAAATTCATAAACTTACCAAGGTCTTTCATGAGCCTTGTGGGGGCATTGCGCAAAGGTAATGGAACACTGGGAAGTGGGCCTTTATGTTCTGCAATACATTCCTTAGCTAGAGTTAATGCACAGTCCACTTCCCGACTCTTTGGTGCTCTGTAAGTGAACAAATTATTTCAATTTTCCTGAATACCTTGCACTGTCCAGACATTTTTGTGTGGAAGTGGTAAAAAGGGTGAAAGTTGTTAAGTTCAAGTGAAATAATGTCCAGGTGCCCTGTATGTGTGTATGTATAAATTATTGTTTATTTATCCAACTGGATCAAGTAATGAATAACAGTAAATAGGTGCATGTGAATTTACTGTTTGTTTATTATAAGGGAACAGTTTATCAGTTTCTTTGTCATAGGGATTTCAGCCCTAATATGTGGGGTAAAATATGAAAAACACATTTATCGCTTTATTGTTGAAAGTTCTGTGTTGTGCACTACTTATAAGACAGGAACAAAAGCTAGCATTCATGACATTAAAATACAGAGGCAATAACAAAGCAAATGGTCCACAATGGTTACACCATGTGTATGTTTCCCAACTTACTGATAGCGTCTCGACTGTCTGATACTACATATATGATGATTATCTCGGTCATTACATTGCTACAGCCAGAGATGGAGACTTAATTCCTCCAAAATTATGGCAAACACACCACAACATTTGGTCACCATGTTAATGTTGGGCAAACTGCAGTCACACATGAACGTGTGGAGAGTGTATCTTGCCATTCATTTATGCTTCTAGACATGGGTTGAGAAGATTCCAAGTATTATGACTTAGGCACTAGAGTTGGATTTGACCAAGTTCGGAACTTTTTTGTTTGTAAATTCATAGAGGTGAAAAATGGGACTGCATTTTTTAACTACAGCTCAATGACAGAAGGATAATGAAGACTACTGTATGTGAGTCACAAATGTGAATGTTTCCATTAAATGGATAACACATGAGATGGGACTGCATATACAGTGTCCATACATAGTTCATATCTCAAACTATGTACAGATTTCAGTCCATGGTGCAACATTGCAATAACAGATTTTTTCCTGCAGTGAACATTACTTAACCAACTGGTACACCTTTCCACATTTATTTCACATAATTATGTGTACAATGTGGTGAAATTCAATGACATATGTAAGTGATGAAGAAAACAAACAGGTTCCCTAGTCTTACCGTGCCAGATAGACAGCACACTGTGCTAAAAGGACTTCACATTCTGGCATTCCAATCAGCTGGCAACCCTGCATTGCTGACACTGCTAATGTGAGAGCCATGGGATCTGCTAGACCTGGAAGAATATGGTGCAGTTAGCAAATTAGTAAAAACATGGAAAGCTCGTTTATTTATCATACAACCCACAGAATTCTGAGAGGTTACATTCAAGTAAGTTAAGTAAGAACTATGGAAATAGCCCAGTTCTCACTGTGGCATGACTGTTAGCTGCAAAAACCTAATGTCACTTTTGTGCATGACTAGTTGTACAAATATTTTACTATTACTCCATCTCTGTGATCCAGTGATCAGTATTATAGTTACACTGACCATTACAGTTTCTTGGAAAAACCTCAACATCTGTGATACTAAGATTAATATGACAGTTACAGAAAATTGGGGTATGTGGTGGCACAGTTGAGGCACCACGCTACAAGCCGGAAGGTCGCGGGTTCGATTCCCAATGGTGTCATTGGAATTTTTCATTGACATAAACATTTTGGCTGCACTATGGCCCTGGGGCTGACTCAGCCTCTAATAGAAATAAGTACCAGGAATATTTCCTGGGGGTAAAGGTGGCTGGTGCATAGGGCTGACAATCTCACCACCATGTGCCGATTGTCTTGAAATCTAGGAGCCTCAACCTCCTGAAACCCTCGGGGACTCTCCAGGCCTGTAATGGGATTGCTTTTTTTTTACAGAAAATTACAGCTTATACAGACAGCCACTGTTAGTTGCAAATACAAGTAGAACATAGTCTGCCACAGTAATGAAATGTGAAGAAGCCAGGAAATGTATGAAAAATTCAGCTTGCTATTAAGAGTGCAGTTGGTAAAATTATGAAACAGTGCTTACATAACACTGTGATACATTAAATGCCCAAACTTTGGTTACAGCAGACACTTGGCAACTTGGACACTCTACACATGAGTACACAAACATACTTAAGGTTGCCACTTCGGATTATGTCAAGGGTTGGGAGTAAAAGTTCTTAATTATTGCTATGTGGTGGTCATCACGTGCTGTTACTCCAGTAAGTGAGACTGACCTGTATAAGCCATGATAAATAGTATTTTTAAAATGGAACTATCTGCAGGAAGTGAAAGGCTTAAGTTGAGAGGTGAGGCCTAACAATTGTTATGATTATTAAATATTATATACAACACGTAAATAGCACATGTTACGGACTCCCAGGATAGTTATATGCCGTACCCCAAGATCTAACCTTCTCCATGTATCTGAAGGGAAAGCAGCTTGGTGAGGTTTGCAGACAGGGATTCTTCTTAACAGCAACTACCCTCAGTAATGGAGGGTGAGAAGGGGTGGCAAACTACCACAGGGATATTTAGGCCAGGGAATGAGTAAGGGGGTTTACATATGTTAAGATTTCCCCACTAAGAGTGTTAAACGAAAGGACAATAAATACCTTATAGGGGTGTTCAAGAAGCTACTCCTGTGGGCATAGCAAGTGACACCTGCAGCCATATATCAGGATTGGCTGGTTTACCAAACCATTCATTCTTCCAGAACGGGGACTGGATACAAACTCATTCTGAGATTCAGAAGTTACAGATACTTGAATTTACTAAATACCACGTAATAATCAACTGGTGAAACTGTTCAGTCTTACAAGGTGTAGTAGCCCAGAAACTGACATGTACTTTACCTACATTATCACTCCACTAACTGCACGTGCACATAATTACTTCATCCAGCTTGTGACATATGAATGATCAACACTTTCCTAGACATAAGTGTGACAGGGTTACCTCACCCTCTGTTCTACAGCACTTTTATTCTTTAGCAGTGTGCTTTCTTCAGTTCTTGCCACGCACACTACAAGGTCAACAGAACATCAGAGAAAAATTCCTTTAAGACTGATGAGTCATGTTCACACCACCTACATGGGCCCCTAAGAATGGCCTACACAGTGGACTAGGTGAAACTATGAAAATCCAGCTCAGTGAAATTCCTCCACCAAAAGTGATAAATACCACATAAGACATTGCACTGTCCCAAAAATAACATCAAGAAAGAAAATGTGTGTGTGTGTGTGCACTCTGTGCATCCTGAAGATTCATACCCTCAGAGTATACAAAAGTAATGTAAAGTTGTCATATTTTTCTGTCCCCAAATTTGCAAAATCTGATTGCTTTCTTACAACAGTGCATAACTTATTATTGCACTTTAATGCTCAGCATTTAGAGTGAGTCTGAAGGTTCCTCCTACAAGAGTGTGAGGATGGGGACCGGATTTATCTCAATCAGGAAAGGTTCCAGTGGTGGGACACTGTGACCATGCTAGTGAACCTTGAGTTTTTCATAAAACTGGGTGATTTATTGTCTGGCTGAGTGATCATCAGTTCTTCAATAAGGTGTAACGTGTGGACACATACACATTCATTAAAGTGATAGCTACTGTGACCAAGCAAGTTGCTTCTACTATTAATGCTTCTGACTTGTATTTGGAAAGAGCCTGGTTCAGCTGGGATGTGGAATATTTTGAATGAGGTAGAAGATGGCTTCATCAGTCACTAGAGGAAATTCCAGGATAGTACCTGCAGTTAGATCACAACTACCTCCCCATCCTTGCCTGTTCATAATTCAGTATCGTTGAACTACTGAACTCTAGACAGTCCGAATTAAAGACTGCACCGATATTAAATAAAATCAAAATATATGAGGTTTCCACAGTCAAGTTGAGAATTCAGGTCTTCTGGGATGTGATGCTGTGCCACTCGGGAGTGACTCCCAATGTCTGGAAAGAATTCTTCTTCGACCCCTTGACCCCTCAAAATGAATGCACTACCTTCATTCAAAATGCCAAGAAAATGTTACCCAGCAATACAGCATCATATCCCAGAAGACCTGAATCCCCAAAATAAAAGCTGCTAATTTTCACTCAATCTTCAAACTGTTGATTTGTAAGATAATAATCTAGAAATGTATAACTCATATGTAACTTAAGAACTATTTATTGTTACACAATGCACGAACTTACCAATGTCTTCACTGGCAGCCCTGACAAGTCTTCGTGCTATATAGAGGGGATCTTCTCCCCCCTTCAGCATGCGTGCCACCCAGTAGAGGGCTGCATTGGCATCTGAAGCCCGTATAGATTTGTGCATTGCTGAGATAATGTTATAATGTTCCTCTCCCTTCCTGTCATACAGCAGATGTGAACGCTGGAAGTAGCATGTACAGTAAAATTTCGTTACTTCTGAATAGGCTGTAGGTGAAAGATAAGAAAGGCAAGAATTCAAATGCATCACAAGAGTTTTACCAGGACAGGAATCTTGAAACTGAGCATCCTTACATGGAAAATTATTACACTGATGGTTGTTCTTAACTTTCACTATATTCCTGGGGTTATGATATTTGCCGTTTCAATTATAGTGGAACTCTGATTTTTCACTTCCCAGTTTAACCCTTATATGAGAGATTCAAAACCAGTCTGTAATATTCTTCTGGATGAAGTTTAATTACAGACTTACAAAAATTTATGCAAGCTTTTACAGAAACATTAATATCTCAGGTGCTACTGGTCACAATGCAATAAAATAAGAAATAACTAACTTCATACTCAATTAGTATCTCTGTTTCACATATATATATTTCTAACAGTCACTACACACATAACATACTTGCTCTTTCTACTCTGTGAATGTTTGAAGTGTAACTTTTGTGAGGGACTCTTGTACGTGAGGAAACATGATTCCATTTAAACCTTCATGCACCCTCACTGAAGAGATGCAACTAAACAGCTTGTGATCTCTATCTGCACTCAGTAGCAGTGCCTTGTGACATGATCATCCATTTTGTAATAATTCGTCTAAATGTGTGATTGTGCAAGCAATGTTCGTGCTAAGTCAGCTCCTGGCTTGAAATACCAAGCATCTAATTTCTGCTTCTAAATAACTGCACTTGTATCTATGGCATGATATTTGAGTTTCTCTCTGCAGAGAATGTTTATGATGTGACAACATATAATGTGGTACAAGAGTACCACAGTTTCAGGGGATCCTGTTGTCCTGACTATGAAGACAGGATTAAAGAGGCAGCAGGACCCTGTGGAATGTCAGAATGCATGTACCAAATTGCATGGTGTCACATTCCAGAAGACAACAATCTTCAAATCTTGCATGATTATTTTGTCAGTGGTTCATACTATATTGTGGTGCATGATAGTATATTTAGTGAGCAATGGAATGGAAAAGATATGGAAGTAACTGGTTGTGGCCTTATTGGAGTTAGTGACAGCATCATCACGATCATATTTTATTTAAGGTCATGCATGAAAAATACAAACATGGAAGAAAGAACTGCATATGATGCGTGAACAAAGGTTTAAAATATCCACAATGGATTAAGAATAAATATCAATTTACATCCACACACACAGCACTTGAACACTGTATGTTCACTTATTTACTTTCCTACAACATTTTTCAGTCCTTCCATTCAACCATCATCAGGTAGACAACACAAGTACCTACTGGAAAAGTATGCTATGGAGGAGGCCTTTCCCTCACCATTAGCCTAATAAAATACATAAATGAGCTGTTATTCCCAATAAAGGAATAATAAACACATAAACTATAGTTAATATTTCTTATTAAAATCGAAAAATATTGTAGAGTTGAGGATAATAGAGGTTCCTGTATGGTATTACATCAGCATGTGTCGGTACGGACATGCAAATGGCATTGTTGGGCGTGACCTTGGTTGGCAGTATGGTAGGTTTTATATGTGGTGTAAATGTTCTTCTTGCATTATATTAAATCTTCACGTATGGTTTTCCTGGCTTGTTGAACATCTCGTATCGCTAGTGAAGGTTTGTGAACTTTGAGAGTATGGAATCTTTTTTGTGCAGTCATCTGTTTTCAAGCAATAATACATACAGATTCATTTATGCTGCATGTATAATGTAAAAGCTGTGCACATACCACTGGAGATGCTGTTGTGTGTTCTGTCACTACAGAAAAGTGATGCACTGTATGACATACTAGTGTGCAAGTTTAATGTCAGCTGAGTGTTAAAATTCATTCCCCTGCAGACATATTAAATGAGGATATAAATGTAATCACTTGACCTGTACATATCTGAAGCCTGATAAAAATGCATTTGAGCAAACACACATCTCCACTTAAGATTTCTGATACACATAGTAAATAACTGCTGAACTTTTTTTTTAATCTTTCTCCATGCATATTGTACAAATTTACATTTATTTGAATTACCAACACATGCACACTGTTATTAAAACGTTATAAAACCTCACTTGGTTAAGAACATTTGAAAAAGTCATACATAATTCTCCGACATGTTTTGGTTGTTTCTTCCAACCATCATCAGGGAGATGCTGCGTAGTTTGACTAAAGTTATTCTTGTGATCTATGTTTATGATGTGAATGGTATGATGGCAGCATGTCGTTTAATGTATACGATGGTTTTGGATATGGTGTTGCCCGTCTTCCCCGTGTCCTTCGTTAGCTTGGAAGACGGGCAACACCATATCCAAAACCATCGTATACATTAAACGACATGCTGCCATCATACCATTCACATCATAAACATAGATCACAAGAATAACTTTAGTCAAACTACGCAGCTCCCTGATGATGGCTGGAAGAAACAACCGAAACATGTCGGAGAATTATGTATGAATTTTTAAAATGTTTTTAACCAAGTGAGGTTTTATAACGTTCTAATAACAGTGTGCATGTGTTGGTAATTCAAATAAATGTAAACTGCTGCACTATTTAAACCATGAGGGTAACTTGTGTCATATGACATCAAATATTACTGGGGACATGAACGTACCTTACATCACCTATTAGTGGGCCTATGTTCTTGAAAAATGTTCAACTGTCCAAATACAGTTTTATATTACCTTGATCCCATCTTTGATGTCCTCAAGTGAAACGAGGATTACCCCTGAGTTCGAGTCTTCGTCTCTGGCCTGAAGGGCCATTTGCAAACTGTTCAAAGCCACACGTGCATCACCATCACACATCTCAGCCAGCCATGTCACTGTTGCTTCATCTATTAGCACCCTGTATCAAGATTCCATCTGTTATTTGCTTCTCTTGCCAATATGAATATCAGGATTTGCACATAATTCTATCAAGTAAATAATACAATACACATACTGTAATACGTATTATTAATTTTATATAGTTTATTATCCAGACCAACAAATGTACAATATATATATATAAACAATATTTTATATATCCTAAGTACTCCTACATGTTTCAATGCATCTGCATCATCTTCACGGAGTCTTATCCTTCTACTTTGCTAAAGTTGCAAAAATCATTAAGATTAATATTAATCTTACATTAACAGTATTTTATATATTGTAAGCACTCCTACACATTCCAATGTATCTACATCATCTTCAGGGAGTCTTATCCTTCTACTTTGCTAAAGTTACAAAAATCATTAACATTAATCTTAATAAGGATAAGACTCCCTAAAGATGATGCAGATGCACTGAAATATGTAGGAGTGCTGATGATATATAAAATATTGTTAATATATATATGTTGTACATTTGCTGATCTGGATAATAAACTGTACAAGATGCACTGAACATACATACAAATAGTATTATTCACTGTTAATGTGATGATATCATGAGCATTCCACTACACCCAATACCAGTCGTTATGAGAACATATGCCTTTTCCTATCATGTGTTCAACAAGCGTATAAAGTAAATGAATGACAGGAAGGTGGTATCCTTCCATCCACGTTTCATTCCCAAAATGACTGAAAGGATTTTGTCAAAATTTGTTACTGAAAGTCTACGTTACATGCTGCTGGTTGCATTTAATTCTTAGTAGAGAAGAAAGCCTGCAGTATGTGAAAGGCTGTGAAGTTCTAACAAATGAGTCATATGGTGGTCTGAAACATAAACTATACAAAATGAACTGCAATATAGAAGAGTAGAAGGAAATTTCAGAAATTACTCATACAGAACTTATACATAACCTGAACCTGTTTCCACAATACAGGGGTATGTGTAGAGTCAAAATATCCAGTGCCCATTACTAATTATGTAAGTAAAATGCTTTCATTCTTCTCAGGGGCTAATTCTGGCCTGGTTATGGCCACAACTGGTAGCTCTTGGCTGAAGACAGATTCTCACCAACCAATAACAGGAAAGGGGATTGCACACAAATGCAGACTGTTTCAACTCCTTAATGGTCTAAGCCTAATTACCTTGGTATTTTGTCATCAGGTTTGCTAAAATTAATCTTCTCTTCTGCTTTCACAATTTTGGCTCCAATGACTTTGAGCGTCCGTTCTAAAATAGCAACAATATGCTGTGTGTTGAGTTTTTCTAGAACAATGACTCGACAGCGGCTCAGAAGGGCTGAGTTGAGGCTAAAAGAAGGGTTTTCGGTAGTGGCACCAATCAGGGTGATTGTTCCACTCTCAACATGAGGCAGAAAGATGTCCTTTAAAAAAGATATAATTCCAATTGTCAGTAGTGTTCTGGCTGCCTATAAAGGTGTAACAATCTTGAATATTTTGTCTTCAGTATGGGGTAGGGGTACAGTGACTACTGGGCCGTCCTGTATATGAAGTCTGGTGTGTGCACTCACTGCTGACCTGGACACTGGCAAATGGAAAAGCCCCTACCAGATACACAGTGAATCCTGACAAGGCAAAACGAATGTCCAGCTCATAATGTTAACATGTGTCTAATAACAGCATTCAAAGGTACGTGCAAACTGCCACACATAATCTGATACATTTAGCTTACTGGAAAGAACCCCCAACACCAACAAGTGTCTTGCTCAATGAAAGCTTACTGGAAAGAACCCCCAACACCAACAAGTGTCTTGCTCAATGAATAGGCATCTGTTCTGGCTTCCCAAATGCTCAACTGATGCACTAATGTATATGTAACACCTTGGTGAATTAGAATGGAAGCAGGGTTATGGCTTCTTATTATTTTTGCCATGAATATGAAAAGGAACATGTACCATATACTGAAGTGACTTTGTCACGGAAGCTGACATATAGGAAGATAATATCCTAAAGATTGGGCAGAAAATATTATAGCCAAAATATACAGTAATACCTGTTGTAATTTATTAAAGCGATGAATTTCATCCATAAAAAGAATTGTTCGCCTTTTAAAAGATCTGAGTTCATTCTTTGCAATTTTCACTGCATCCTTGACATCATTAACACCCGACATAGTGGCAGACATTGTAACAAATCTTGCTTCTTCATTATCTGTCTTGCACTGGTTTGCTATGATGTAAGCAAGTGTTGTCTGAAAGAAAATAACATTTAGAAATATGCAGTGGCTTGGTTTTATATATTCTACCTGGTAATGAAAATTATCTCATGCATCCTGTCATCCACCCACACACAATGGTAAGTGATAATGGATACAGAACTGGGAAGCTGAAATATCTTCCGCATAGTCCCTGTGCACAAGCAGAACACAGTAAAGGTGCATGAAGGTAGGACATAAAACAGTCCCCAAATTAGCCCTAAATGGAAATTGTCAGCTTCATGATCCAGCCTAGTTACTCCCTGGCAAATAAGACTCCTGTAATGACTGAAGAGGGGGTTGAGTGAACCCCAGACATGGGTGGTGAGCAAAGGGAAAATTCCCTCCCTGTGCCAGAGACTGAACTTGTCAACCATCCTGTAGCCAGTTAACTTACTGAATCATTATTTTAATCCACTGAAAACTGTTGAGAGCTGACCAATGATCTACTAACATATCAGGCTAGTTTTACTCACAAACTGCAAGACCACTGCTTGTCTCCTGTCCGAAACACAAAGCCATACTTCAAACTGAAAGTTACAAAAATGTGAAATGGATTGAACTATCTTAGATCCATTTCCATTAGATAATTTGATCCAATGTGAAGTTGTAGTGATAATCCTGTGAATTCTATAATAACAAATTCCTTGTTTGGTGAAAAATTATTCACTGTTCTTGAGGCTAAAAATAATGAAACACAATGACAAGTCTGACTTAGCACATTTTATTATAAGAAAAGGTAACTACTGCCAACTGTTTCTGATTTTAAGGTGACTGCAAATATCATTGTTCTCTGGGTGTTTGCCCGGCCTCACCTGAGAAACAAAATTAAACTCAACTAAACATAAAAAAGTATTTTGAACAAGAAAAAACACAGTTTCGAGTCCAGTCATCTGTCAGACTGAGGGTTCACAAAACAAATCTGAATGCAAAAACTTACATTATTAAATTAATATATGTGAACTACGAACAAAATTATACACAGGGAACAAAAGTACCACTTACCGCATAGACTCATGAAGTCAATTCTACAGTTCATCAAGTAGCATTAAACATCCTTTAAATGGTATACAGTAAATTGTTTCATATTTCATGTTAATACCTTCCCACATCCTGGTGGTCCCCACAGAATCATGCTTGGTACATCTCTCTTCTGTAGCAACGTCCGTAAAACCTTATCCTGGCCAAGGACATGCTCTTGTCCAAAATAATGTGTTAAATCTGAGGGACGCATCTGTTCTGCCAATGGTACGGGGCTTGTGAAGCTCTGTCGGAAAAAGCTTGAACCACTTGGACTTTGTATTTCCTGTTAAACAGCAATTCTTCTGTGTATTATCATAATTATTCACTATACTGATTTCAAGAGATGGCAAATTTCCCTTCAAAATAACTGGACCTTTCCATCTACTCATAAATGACCACTTAAATAGGTGTGAACAGATTAGGGGAATTGAAATCTTCATCCATCATATCTCTTCAGCAACGAAAAATAAAATGACTGTCATAAGGCTACAATTAATATTAGGACAACATTCCAACTAGAAAAAGTTGAGATGTCAAGTACAATCTCTGATATAAGATATCACAATCAAATCTTGGCAACCATACTGGTTCAATACTACATCCACACTGCAATATTCAACATTAAACTGACGATGTCAATAAAAGAAACCGTCAATTTGTACAGATACGACAGCCGAATTTGTATTCGATATTAAAAATGCAACACACGATACTAAACATACCACTACTTTAGCATGCTGTCAGTTTTTATTTATCAGACCCAAGAGTATACTAATTTTCCAAAAATTTGGGGGCGACCCCAAAATTCTACGTGCCGATTCGGTGACATGACGGAAGTTCCACACCGACGACTCAAATATTAAGCGCCACAGCACCAAATGTAGTCGCCCGTGACTTGTACACCCCTGTTCAAACCAAACTAAGTAAGAAAGAGCTATGTATTTTCATATGTTTTTTACGTCTTTGTATAAGTTACCCGTTATTACATACACTATGGTACTGACGAACACGGTCTTGTTCAACGTGACAATCCATCTTCTGCCTTTTCATGGCTGGGCTTGTCTGTTTATGATCTCCCCCTCTTTTTGTCGATGTCCCATCATTTTCCCCAGAATTGAGAAATATGCACTTATTTGCGTGATTTTCTATTTCTGCAGCTGGGTATTTCTTATAACAAATAGGACAGTTCATACCATCATTGCTCGATGACATGATTTGTTGTGATGGGCACAATCAAACACCATCGAACAACTCCACTGTTTACAATTATAGAGTAAGTCAAACAAATAAGAAACAACTAAGTTCGTCGCTCAACACATCCCAGAAATAAACCGCTCTGTGTATTCAGATTACAGACCGCATACTTCCGCGCATGGATCAGAGTTTCCGCATGTCACAATCACGGAAAACAAGTATGGGCAGTCACCTGCACAGTCATCATCACCTGTGACTGTGTGTGGCCATGGCCATAATTTTCATCAGGACTTCGATTCTATGGTAGCGTTTTTTGAATGAGCTCACCCATCAGATATATATGGTCTGTGCCCATCAGGCAGATCTGACGCAGTGTATTTGGGGTAAGAGAAGCTACGACATTTTGAATGCTTGCTGTCAGATCGTCCTCTTTGCGAGGATTATTATGTTTCTTTTACGTTCCTCACAATTATAAATTGTACGGATGTGGATCTGGCAAACAAGGTCCACTGTTTGTTATTCTGTCATCAAAACATTTTGATCCATGTCAAAAACATTGTGTAAACACCACATACAGTTTTTGGAGGCGTGAGTTGTCTTGCTATTGTCTAGTGCTCAACAATGCATATAATTCGATAATTTCAATGCATAAGACCAAACAAATATTTTAGATGTGCGTTTTAGTACAGAGGCGTAGCTAACGTATAGGAAGGATATGTGAAACTTGAGGGCTCAAATACAGGAGGCCTGCAAGCATATCGGAACGACAAAATATTCTTTTTTATATATTGAAAATATTCGTAATTTAAGAATTGACACATTAACTGAGCACCATTCGGACGAATTTAATGTAATCACGAAAATTCCAACATGAAAAAAGACTTAGATAAACAACTGTTTGCAAGTCAAGACTACGCAGTTTTATAAAAAGTGATTTTGAACATGGACGCGGATAGGGCCCGTAGGTAAGCTTTACAAAGGGACCCAAAAACCCTAACCTAAGCCACTGGTCCAATCACAGCACTTTCTGCGTATTTCGAGTTGAGCATGAACACTGTAGGAATATACCATCAGAATAATTACGTGTATTGCTGCCAGTATATTAATATGTAAGTGTCAGGTTGGAAAATTAGTATGTCCATTAAACTACCGTTACGTGGAAGTCAACGACCTGTCTGACGTACGAAGTGACATGGCGCGGGTCGAGTGCTTGTGAAAGAAGTTAAGGGAACTGAGCATACATTTAGGTTTCGTAAAATGGAACTAGAAAAGCGTAATAAGAAAATACCGAGCGCAGTTAAGTCAACGAGGAAATGTGTGAAAGGGAAGTCAATCTCAAGTGTACATGAAGAGAAATTGTGTTTCGAAGATGCAGGCGGATGTCTAGAAAAAGGGGCGGAGTGCTTGGACCCACAGTCAAATATACATACCGATGGATCCCCAACGTTTGAACGAGCTGAGGTGAAAATTCGGATTGCATACAGTATATTTAATTATGGAGATGCTGTTGTAGTGTTCGGAAAGTGCATTCTGAAAGTTAATTGTCTGTCAATGTGTTTGACAAGGTAGAACAACAGTATCTTACGGTTACAGTATTTACGTGCATTCATTGTGAAAGCGAAGCCGGTGATAGTGATTAATTGCTCTTAAAATTATCTTTGAGATTTTTTAATTTTAACTGGCAGTTAACTATTAAAACACATTCAATTCCAAGTACTATTATTCTTTTTACTGTAGTGGTTACTTTGTATACTACCAAGTTTGGCTTTCAAAAATTCTACCTTCTGCCTTCAGAGCGTATTTCTGTTTTGTATGAATCTCAGAACAAACTGCGATTGTTTACACTTACACCAACCCTCTGTAAATGCGACAAAATACCAGAAGAGATTACACTGTGTGGGTGTTAAGGTGTTTAACATGCTTCCCTTTTACATAAAAGCAGAGTCTGATAATCCAAAAAAATTTAAAGCATTGTTACAAAAATACTTATGTGAAAATTCCTTTTATTTCCTGAATGAATATTTTGAACTCCATAGTTAAATTATGACATATGATCTGAATTGACACATAAGGGCTTTGGGACACATGTTCCTACTCTTTACTTGCAAGTCTGTATTATAAATATGTTAATATATATCCACCCACTTTCTGTAATGAAGGAAAATTTCCTACTTAAAGAGTACTTCTAATTGCTTCTAACTTACCCCACAATTTTTATTTTTATGTTTACTTTTACTTTTTTAATTTTAATTTTTATCCTTATTATATTTTATTACAGTAAACAATTCGTATTGTCCTATGATATTTATTATACTAAATAACCATGTGATTGTTGTACACACTTGTGTTGATGTCACCCCTTAATCCCAGCAAATATGACGATTTCCATATCCATATGGCTTATGTAATCCTGTACAGATTTATGGAAGGAAAATAAATGATATGGTATGATACTTATGCAGGACTAACTGATCGGCTTAAATAACTGAAACGGCATTTACTCTGCAGTGTGGACTGAAGTTTACAATGTTATCAGGTTAAATTTCATTGTTACAAGGCTAACCTACTGATATGTATCTTCTGTAATTATTTAAATAAGAAATCAGTTGGAAATAGAAACTATTCTTTAATCCCTGAGTCTGATGTATAACAATGACATTTATTTACTAATATCAAACCATCTGCAGTTTATTCCCCACAAACATAGGCGTAACTTGGGGGGAAGGGGTGGAGGCAAATGCCCTCCCCTCAGTGTTTTTTCTAACTAAGAATAGTATTTTTTGGCTTTTGAGTTGAAGAGGCACAAATAAAAAAAGATGGGGTGAGAAAGGGGGAAAGGGGTGTATGTATATTAAGGACTGGTTCAAACCAGTCTTCCCCCTCTTTCTAACTTGATTGCTTCATTAAGTTACTAAACATCCCTGGTCTGTTTTTCCTCCCCACACCTATATGTTATTAGCCAGGTTATGCCTATGCCCACATACACCTCCAAAGACATTTGCACGTTCAACAGAAGCAATATTTTAGATTGAACATGCCTGTACAATGATGTTATACATACACCTGAATTTTGGTATGCTCTTTACATCTTATCTGATGGAAAGAAACTTGTTATGAGTACAGTAAGTGACATCATGTATGCTGAGTTACATGTGCAAACTTGAAGCCTAACCTTGGTACTGTCAAGATGAGAGTTAGGCATTGTATAAACTGGTTACAACAGTTGGGCCTAAGAACAAATCCAATGCATAACCAAGGTTGAAGTACACACAAAATGAAGGATAACCTTAGCTTATAGACACACAAATCCAAGCATAACCTTGGTTTACACACACACACACACACACACACACATACACACAATGTTGTTTACACTGAGGTTGGTGCACTAAATGTGATTACTAAATGTGAAGGTAATTAGACTTATACCATTCAGCTGTTGCAACAGCCTGCTTAACCTTTTGGCACCGGAATTATTTTTTTTAAATTTTAGCACACACTGTATATAAAATGTGAATAATACAGGAACAAAATAAGTTAGAATTATGAAACAAACTGCATTTTGAAGTGAAAAAGACGGAGAGTATATACAATGTTTAAAATATTTAGTACCTGCATTTTCTGAATAAATATATAAAATGCAACTTTAGAGGTTAGCAGTGCGGTACGACCACTATAGTTGACATTAGGCGTCAAAAGGTTAAATACTTAGTCCAGTGTGACAGTCACTTCCTGACTGTCAATAAGGGCCTGTGTTTGTCTCAGAGCTACCAGTTTGCCAAATGCCACTCCAGAATTACTCCATGTAAATAATAAAAGCAGTTTACTTGTATATACATTTGAATAGGCATTAAATACATGGTATGTCTACACATACACTGCATTGTTTAAACAGTGTCAAGGTGTGGCGCACAGGTTCTTTGTGAGTCATTCCTGAAGTCAGTTCTCCTCCTACCTTTCTGTACGTGGGTTCCTGTTATGAAATTAGTACTTCAGACGACCACACAAATAAAATCCACATGGCTTAAGATCAGTCAAGCTTGCCTTTACAACCTAGTACCCCTTTTATTCGTCTTCTCTTCAGTTAGCAGGCAACATTTTTTTTTATTATGCAGTAATATAGCAGACATAACTTTCTTATTAAGTTTTTGTGCCTAGAATTGTGACCCCAAAAGATGTGGTACAAGATTTGCTGTAACATTCTGTAACAGAACCACATCCTTCTCCAGTAGTGTCAGTACACATTGTTTACCTGTATATGAAGGCAGCCATTCTCAGTGAAATTTGAATTGCTGAAAACAATTTTAGACATGATTTTCTGACTGAAGCTTTGATTAGGTCCATGTATATGTTTCAGGGTGATGGAGAATCTATTCCTGAAAAGGGTATAGAATATTCATATTCAGCTGGCAGTAACATGATCTTTAACTCCTCAGCCCGAAGATTTAATGTCCATATAGAACTTGACGTAATGTCACTAATGCTTTTTCTGGCAGGACTTATGACACGGATGTATAGATTAGAGGAACCACGGAGCATAGTGTAAGTTATTTTTTTTCAGAGGGTGTTTTTTGTTATTAAGCCTGTAGTGCTGAAAGAAACTTTTAGTTTTCATGCACCTGAACTCATTGGCCAAGAACATATGAAGGAATGGGTGGCCATTTAAATTCCAGGTGTTTTGCAGACTATACTGGATACATAATTCTGGTATCAAAGGGCTAACTTTTATGGTGTGGGAGTTTAAATAAGTTGCAGTCATTTGAGGATTAATGATGTTTATATGCTGTAAATTGACACACATTGTAAACTGTACAGAGTGAGATAGTTAAGTTCCTGGGATGCCTGTGTAGATATTGCTAAGCATAGCTTTTATGTGACCCCTTGTTTCTCTATTGCAGTTTTGATGAACTTCATTATGGAAAATATGTGAGTCTGTATATGAAAAGGACATTCTTCTTTGATTCTCACCCACCATTTGGGAAACAGCTAATAGCTGCTGTGGCATATTTAGCTGGGTTTGATGGTAAGAGGCTTTTTTGTTTTAAATATTTAGCGCTACAAAGGAAATCTGTGTGTCATCATTGTTGAAAATATGAGACCTTTTTGTCCTGATATAAATTTTACACAGTGATGTATTACAATCCTTGTAAAGTCTTTTTTAGGCTTTAATTAACACCATGGAGCAGAGTCCTTCTTGAGAATTTAATAGTTTCTCATCCAGTCAAATTTCCCACATTTCATTGAATCTGTAGATTCATTACCATGTTCACAAGAGCTCACCAGTTGTTTGTGTACTAGGCCAGATGAATGCAGTCCATGCCCTCCCTTCCCAAATCTTTTGGAACCACATTAATGCTATCCTCTGTTCTGTGTGTAGGTTTTCCATGTGGTTCTTTCCTTCATTTTTCTCCAGCAATACCATCTATGTGTTTATATTCTCCATATACTTTCAAAGTGTATTATATTGTGTAGTGGCTTTAGGTGATTGTGTCAGTGCTCATTCTTCCAGTTTGTTTGTACTTTTGTATTTAGGGTGACTCATAAAATGTCTGCCAAACTTCAGGTGGTTATTTATTCAGTGGGTATCATGAGTGAAAAATGTTATATCAATATGGGACATAATTTCAATTATTGTGTTGTTGTATAGTTACATTTACCATGAAGTATAACATAATGAATGTACTTATGTGGCTTGGTGCTTGAAATTTCCTCCTGCATTGACTATGCACAAGTGAGTTCATTTTAACTTTTATCGTATGGCATTTAATTTAGTCTTCGTGCCCCCGGTACGGTGTTTATATTAGACAACCCATTAAATAGTTGTGCGTGGTTGCCTATAAACGTTTGTAAATTATGAACTGAAGGTGATGAAACAATTAAATAATCTGCATTGTTGTGAATAAATCAGAGATATTTCAGTTCAAGAAAAGTTTCAGTACAGAGGCGTACCGAGGGGGGGGGGGTGTTGGGGTGTAAACCCCCCCCGAAATTCGGGAGGCCCTCCAAAATCGTGCCAAACACAACCCAACTGAGAAAACTGTTAAAAATTGCTGAATTTCGGACGCCAACACCCCAAGATGTTCGGAAAAAAGGCAGCAAAATTCCAAAACTACCTAGGTTCGCAATTGTTTTACATTAGCAATGACAAATAAATTGGTTGTCATCATAAATAGTCTTAAAGTACCAAAAATTAAGAAAATTTTA
>Ga0131853_10004731_pt1 | contig 24414 bp, 26 predicted proteins | sample TergutLab28metaG_FD_92764 | JGI IMG/M metagenome (GOLD analysis project Ga0131853, IMG submission 92764) | Labiotermes labralis P1 segment gut microbial communities from Petit-Saut dam, French Guiana - Lab288 P1 (version 2) (version 2) | ecosystem: Host-associated > Arthropoda: Insects >...
CCCGACAGACACGGCAACAGACGCTGCCGACAGAACAATTGCCGTAACCTCTACAGCAACAACAGCAGCCCAAGAACTCTTAAAAATCAATGTAACATCAGTTACAATTCCGGTGCCGCTTACTGATCCTACCGCACAACAGTCGGCTGTTACTCAGGCTATACATGCGGCTCAGGCTCAAGTAGATCCGGGATACACTGTTTCTTTTACACCGACTGGTTATGACAGTACCGCCGGAACGCTTACAGGCATGTTTACTGTTACAAACAGCACTAATCCTGCTGACACTGCAACAGATATCGCGCCTCGGAATATTGCTGTAATTTATGTACCATCTACAGCAACAGCGACCTCAAACGCAGCTTCGCAATTCTTAAGCGGAACGCTAGTAGACGCTATTACGGGCGTCACCGGTCTTGGCGGTGTATCAGCATCATATACAAATGGTGTAACGTCCGGCAATTCCGTAACAAACACTTCAAGCTTAGACCTTACTCAATTGGGATCGGCGCCCATAACAATAAATTCTTTGCCTTTAACAGTAGGCGACTTCTTGCAGCTTGGAGCGATTAATCAATACGCCCAAGCCTCTATAGATGGAGCTTCCCGAGCCTTTGACGGTGCAGTAAGTAATTCCGGCATTGTAAGCATAGGTGGAGACCCCAATTACCCGGCTGATGCTACGTTAAACCTTATGCAGGTGCTTCCGGTCACTCCTTTGCTTACCCAAGCCGACCTTACACTCGGTGCGATTATTGGCTCAGCACAATGGAGTGCAAGTGTTGGTAATACGTTAGCGCCCACCACTGATGTGACTAACCCTGTGCAAGGACGCACTTACAACATTGCCGGCGCGACTCTTGATCTTAACTCTCCGGCAGTCAGCGATTTAGTTAACTTATTCGACACTATCGCAAGCGGTGCAAGCACCGCTGTATCAAGCTTGGGCAGTGATATAATAAATGGCTTGCTAAGTGGCGTAAATGGTGTCATGGCTACTATAGATACCTTAGTTCCAGGAGTAAGTATCCTGTCTAATGACCTCAATGTCACCGTAAGTCTTGTTGATCTTTCAACCGAGCTTGCGCCTATTCTTCAGACACCTGTTACTTCAGGTGATGGTGTTGTGACAGTAAACTTTAGCGCAGGCACAATCGATATTGACTTGAACCAACTATTAGGAATCAACAACCTGCCTCCGAATACACCTCTGTTAAGCTCAACAGTAATTAATTCTATCGTGGCTGATTTGAATGAGGTACTCCAAGCGCTTCAGACTGAGGTTCAAGCACTGATTATGTCGAAGCTTACAGGCACTGCAGCTGTTACTATTTCCGGCGGCATAGACTTGCTCGACATTTTGGGCGTTCCAACCGCTGGTTTGGATATAAGCTACAGCGGCTCGCTTGCCGATTTAATGACCAATACCCAACCACTTACGATTACTGGTACAGGCACACTTGCACCATTCTCCGCAGCATTAAGCCCGCTTGTCTCCACAATACAAACAACGTTAGGGGCTGTTTTAAATCCTCTGATAAACGACCCAACAACAGGTATAGTGCCTATGGCTCTCAATGCAATCGCATCCGATTTGACCGATTTGTCAAATCAGTTGAGCCCGATATTCTCACTGATTAACAGTGTTATATCAATTATCATCAACGTTCAGCAAGATAACGTAGATGGCGCAAATACGTTCACTGAAATTCCGGTGCAGCTTAATCTGTTAAATGATGCTACAGTGCTTAATTTGGGCAAAGTTGTAGTTGGCCCTAACACTTATACACCATAATAAAAATACAAGTATGCTTTCGCAAAGCGTTTGTTAGCTCAGCAACTAAATAAAATTAAAAGGAGGTTATTTCTATGGGAATGCCTGTAATTACACCGGGAACAGGAACCCGTGATCAAGCTATCACAGACTTGATTCAATCCGTAGCATTACAAGAAACCGCTCTCTCTCATATGATGAATGCTGAGGGTGAAAAGATGCAGGCCATAATCGCTATGTCTGATGTGACACAAGAACAGCTGATGGAATTGAATGATTCTGTTTATAATTTCATCAACTCAGTAACTCGATTAGAAATGATATTACAAGCAAAGCTTGAATTGTTCGGATGATATTTAATCCGATAATATAAGACTAAAGGCGGTTTTCATATAAGAAAGCCGCCTTTAATAAATTCGCACTCTATCAAGTGTTTAAGCTATTAACAGTCCAAATCTATTGCTGATTGCAGCTTTGCGAGCAAGATATGTTCCAATTGGGATGCAAGCATTATTGTCTTATGAATAGATTGATTAACTTCAAGAAGCTCTCCTACGCTATCCGCTATTTCAACCGCTTTTTGCAACTTTTCCCCTTCGGCATTTAATATATGAGATAAAGCGGTTTCCATTTTAGCAACAGAATTTATGATATTGCACTTATCATCCGGTAAGTCCGGTTTGCATTTTTTGTGACATATTGCTTTATAGCAGCAATCTATGTCTAAATCTAATGGGCGGCATAATATCCGAGGATATCGGCAATGTTTAGTGGCCAAAATCATAAGAGCCGGTCTGCATGGGTTATAGATAATGTCTCTGATTAGATACATCAAAGAAACGCTTTCAGTTTTTATCAACTTATCCCCTTTGAAGAAGAGGATGCTTTGCTTTTCACCGTTGTTTATCACTACAGCAATATATGGCGCAATAGACAAAACATTCAATACATGAGGGCAAAGGTTCTTCAACACAGGCTTCGCTTCACCTTTTTTAGATATTTCGAAGATTGCGTCATTAAAAGCTACTAGCAAAACGTTTTTAGCGCAGTCGAAAGAAATACCTAACATTCTCCTGTAGTCACATCTCGGATTCTCAAAAGTAATACAGTCTATTTCTTGAAGTTTTCTATTGAGTTTGAAAATTTTGTTGTGATAAGTGGCCACTGTTGCCCAAAAGCATTCTTCCAAGCTGTCGTAGCATAGCCCATTAAAGGGCTTGCCGCTTTGAAATTCGCCCTTTGGATAAAAATTACTATCATATCTATATATGATTTTATCATTAGGCATAGTTAAATAATAAAAGCAACCATCAAACGCTATTGCGAGATAAGGTTTATTGTCTAAAGTTGGAAGAGTATAGTATGACTGTTTATCGCAAGTGTTCATCATACCCATCCTTTCTATACTATTTTCTAACATATTATATGACCAAGCTATAGAGCTTGACACAATATATTGACAAGCTGCATACCTTGTATTAGAATCGCGAGTCAAAATTGATTGTAGATTACGATGAGCGAGAAAAAGAAAGGAGTGATTAAAATGGGTATGCCAGTAATAACACCAAGTGACGTTACTCGAGAACAAGCCATTACCGACCTTATACAATCTGTAGCTTTACAAGAAGCCGCCCTCGCGCATATGATGAATGCAGAAGGAGAAAAAATGCAGAAAATTATTGCGATGGAAGATGTGACTGCTGATGAGTTGATGGATCTTAACAAATCTGTTACTCAAATGATTTCTGCTATTTCGCGATTAGAAATGCTGTTTACTGCTAAATTAGAGCTGTTTTCCAACGAGCAGGAAAATGAGGCGTAAGATGCAAGTAAATAAGTAATTGACATTGAAATGTGAAAAATCTAGGTGGCCAGCGGAGTTAAGCTGAGATACTAGGTAAAAGGGCGAAGTTTTAACCACTCCGCTCTTTTTTATTCAGTTGTTATTCTTAGTAGTAATAAAGAGAAGGACGATAAATAGAGCTTATATATGGGGGCTTACAAGAAAAAGGCAAGAATCTATGCTACGCTTTTGTTATAACCAAAAAAACACTCGACTCACTTACTTCCCGTACTTCATAGGGATACCCGGATGATTTTCCTATTTCGGCAAGCTGCTCCTGTGAGTGGGTAATTGATCTAAAACCATCTTTACATACAATGACTTCTTCCTTAGTAAGCTCCGTATCAATTTCACCCAATAACCCTTTTTCCGCCTGTTCTTGAAACCAAGCCAAACGATGCGGCCAAAACTTTGAGCTATAGCCGCTAATCCATGCTCGACCGCCCGGCGAAAGCAAAGTAATTATTTTTTGAACATATGAAAAAGGTTCCACTTTCATCGATGATAAAGCATTTTGCAGGCAAAGCACAGCCTGAAATGACATTCCAAACGCCGCAGGCTCTATCTGATGAGCATCCATAACAACCAGTTTAGCATTATTAACTTCTTGCAAATACTCCTGCCCAAAAGCAACAGTATCCTCTGAAATATCAATACCGGATATCGTCTTGCAGCTCGATGCCAGCTCTTTCATAATGCGACCATAACCGGCGCCTAACTCCAAAACATGATCAGCATTTCGAAGCCCATTTTTGACAAACAATATCTCTGATTCAAGATACGCCCTAACTTGTGGATATTTTGTCTGATAGACTTCATATAACCGCTTCGCATTTAAATTTTTTGAATAGTAGTTGTTCTCCATTATAGCGCTCCTGATATTTTTTTGCAAAGTTGATTTTTTGGTTATTTAGGTAAGTTGCAGGAATTTTTATTTGCGTTTACTTTTTGTTATTAGTAGAGCCTTATTTATAGGTAAATTTCAATTTTATAGATTCTTGATAAACGTTAAATCATTCCCTCCTTCTGTTTTTTTAGGAAATCATACCGATATACTAACTGAATCCCATGTATTTCATGAACCCTTGAGCTGTGCTCAACAAATCCAACTTTTTGATATAATTTTTGTGCAGGCACATTTTTTGAATTTACTATTAAAACTATCTTACTTATATTTATATAATGAGCCTTTACAAACTCAGGAAGCATCTCCATTCCTTGAAATGCAAGCCCTTTTCCTTGCTCCAAAGGATTTATAGCAAGAGATCTAATTAATAGCGCTTTGTCGTCAAAGCCTATATCTAAAGCCCCTTCTTTTTCGTGAAGAACAAAGTACCCAACACATATATTCTCATTAAGAATCAGAACCATGCGGCGATTAGGGTCATATAGAGTTTCTAGCACCTCAATAGGAGTTTGGGTGAATCTTTGATTTTCCTCCGTCAAATGAATTTTGTTTAGGCCTTCTAAGTAATGTTTTTCGTAAAATACTAACTTAACTGAACTGTTCATAATAGCCTCAACCTTTCATATAGCCGCCGACACGAAGTAAAATTATTTTAAAGCAACATCCCTAATTCTACACGGACTTCTTTATTTTGAATATCATTGTTACTATAACTGCAAACATCAAACCCTATAAGAGTAAAGCCGTAGTTTAAATAAAAGGTTAAAGCAGCTTCATTACAAGTTTGGGTTTCTAGAACTACAGCACGGCGTTTTTCCTCTTTAGCACGCTTTACAGCTAAGCCCATCAGTGCAGTTGCAATACCTCTGCGCTGATAGTTAGCTTCTATCCATAGCTCTGTTACCCGATGTCGATTGTTCCATTTTTCTATAGCTGTTTCAATTACAGCAATTAGCTCATCTTTCTCTACAATACCCCAAGCCTTGATATCATCACGATAAGTCTGAAACAATTTATCACAATCATTCATATCATGAATGTACGGCTTGTCGAAAGGTTTTTTCATAAAAGACACGCTAAAACCGCCATCAGCTTGTTTAATTTCTACATCATAATAACTGTGCGATATGTAGCGAAACGGAAGCATGTAATCCTGCCAGCGTTCGCGCTCTAATAACTTTATTTCTTCAATCATGCTCTTACATCCTATCTCACAAATCGAACAAGCTTATCCCCATAAGGCAACAACCGAACATCCTCTTGCCTTATCCCGCCGATTATAAGCATAACAGCAAAATAAATCGCTGCCCCACCTGTAATTGACACTAAAGTAGCTAAAGCATTGCTCGAAATTATAAAGTAAATGCCGTAATATAACAAAAAGCACGCAACACCCATTATTAGGGCGGCAACAAGCGGCTTTACAAACGCTCCCATAAAATCAGGAATGGTTTTTGTTGTGCGGCATAAAACGATGAGATTAATTGTAGAGGCAATCGCATAGCAAATAGTAGTGCTTATGACAGCGCCGGCAACCATTATCCGTGGATCTGCTATCAAAACATAATTAAGCGGAATTTTAATGAGCGCGCCAAAAAATGCGGCAATCGCCGGAACGTAAACCTTGCCGATACCTTGGAGCATCCCGGTTACAATTGAGGATAGCGCGAGAAAAATTACACTGACAGAACCAATTCGGAGCAGTTCACCACCGTCAGGGAAGCGTGGAAATAGAAGAAGCAGTATTTGATCACTTAAAACGCCGATTCCAACAGCAGATGGAATTAAAATGATCATCGTAAGACGCATCGCAATGTTGATTTTACGCTTAACGCTTTCAGTATCTTTTAAAACAGACGAGGAAGCAATCGACGGGATAATTGCTGCTGCGAGTGCGGCCGCAAGCGAAACCGGCAAAGTCGTAATCGGTATGTATTTACCCGTTAACTGGCCGTAAAGAGCAGTAATTTCACTTTCAGTAAGCGTCCCTATTGCGCCCAAACGGCTTCTTACCATTATCATATCTATAATGTTTGTAATGCTGAAAATTGCCACACCGATTATAATTGGCATTGCAGTCATTATTAGCTCTTTCGCGATTCCCAGGTTACTCTGAGGTTTATAGTTGTGGATAGGCGGTTCCGGCAAATTATTATATTTTAACTGAGGCTTTAGCTTAATGTAAATTATCAGAAGCGCGATAAGGCCGACAAAAGCGCCGATTCCCGTACCTGCATTGCTGCCGGCGGCTGCGAGCGGCAAACTTATGCGAAGCAAAAGATATGCTAAAAAAACGCTGAAAACCGCATTAAAAACTTGCTCGACAATTTGAGATACCGCTGTTGGTATGGTGTTTTTCATGCCCTGAAAATATCCTCTGAAAACAGCCATAATAGCGGCTATAAACACAGTAGGAACAAGCACGATTATCGAGTAATAATCATTCGTCGATGAAAAAAGCAGATGTGCAATTAAAAATAAGGCACAAGTGGCAATAAAGCCCATTATGCTCGAGACAATGAGTGCGACTTTGAAAACTCTGTGGGCATCTTTATATCTTTTAACAGCAATTCGTTCAGAAACCATTTTTGAAATAGCGGCAGGAAGGCCCGCAGAAGATATAATTAAAAGCAGCATATATATGTTATATCCCCAACTTGACAAACCGATTCCTTCATCACCTATTAAATTCGTAAGAGGAACGCGGTACAAAAAGCCAATAATTCTAGCGATAATTCCTGCTGCTGCAAGTATTGATGCCTGCTTAACAAAAGAGGATTTCTTGCTTTCCAAACAAATTACTCCTTTTACCCCTTTATTCTAAAAAGTATTTCCCAAGTAAAAAACCTTTCATCATAAAATTTATAATGAAAGGTTTGCCGTTTCTTCTATATTTAATGCTTACGCAAAAAACACGGATTATGCACGGACGACATTTGCAGCTTGAGGACCTTTAGCACCTTGAACTACTTCAAAGTTAACTTCCTGACCTTCTTCTAAAGTCTTGAAACCTTCTGAGTCAATAGCTGAGAAATGCACGAATACGTCGTCTTCGTCAGGCACTGAGATAAATCCAAAACCTTTTTCTGCGTTAAACCATTTTACCGTTCCTACTTTCATGTGAATCCTCCTAAAAAATAAAAAAAAGTTAAGTAAATTGCAACACACTTAGCATATCATAACAAAAACACCCTGTCAATACGCTTTTGTAAGAATTTTGCAATTTTTTTGTTAAAATCATTTAAATTTTTATTGGAATTAAAATGATTGATGCTAATCTTTACTAGTTGGTTTTTATATGATATTCTATACTTGCAATAAAATATCGCTTTTACAAGGAGGCTAAGCAATGTCATTACAAAACGCAGTATTTGAGCCTGGTGTTTATGAATCGTCAGGGTCTGTTACAATTAACGGAATTAAAATCCCCTACAAAACAGTTTGCCAAGATAACATGCTATACGATGAAGCCGGACAAGCTATTGGCTCTATGTTTACATATTCTTATTTTCGCACAGATGTCAAAGATGTTACTGACCGTCCGGTGTTCTTTTTCTTTAACGGCGGGCCTGGCTCAGGTTCTCTTTGGCTCCACGCGGGGTTATTCGGGCCGCTTCGCCTGCACTTTGAAAATCCCGAAGCTGTAAATACGCCACATATACCTCCATATTTTGTTAAAGAGAACGATTGGTGTATGCTCGACAAATGTGACCTGGTGTTTATCGATCCTGTTGGAACAGGTTGGGGGCGGCTTCTTAATAAAGATGCGGCAGAGCGCTTTTACGGCATGGACGAAGACGCTGAAAGCTTCAAAGTTTTAATTCATACTTGGCTTAATCGCTATAACCGATTTATGTCTCCTAAATATTTATTGGGAGAAAGCTATGGTACGATACGAGCAGGCTTTTTAAGCGATAAACTGACCGGTAAAGGCCATGATTACAGCTCCGTTGCTCTTAACGGCATAGTCCTTCTCGGCAACGCTATGGGTAACTCTGACAATCTTTTAAAATATGACGCAGAGCCTGCTCTGCTTGCACTCCCTTCAATGGCGGCGGCTAATTGGTATCATAATAAACTGCCGGGAACGCTTAAAGAATTTGTCGATTCATGCTACGAATTTTGCGAAAAAGATTACGTTCTCGCTCTGTTTAAAGGCACTAATTTAGATGAAGCCGAACATAATCGTATCGCTGAAAAAGTTGCTTATTTTTCGAGGCTTTCAAAAGCGGAGGTTCTTAAACAGAACTTGCGCCCCGACATGCCGCTTTCTTGGCAGCAAGTGCTTGAAGACCGAGGGCTCGAGCTTGGACGCCTTGACAGCCGATTTACCCTCCCTTTCGGCACAAGAACAGGCGAAGAAGGCGTCGCAATAACGCAATATACCCCTGCGTTTATGGCAGCGATTTGCGGACCAATTAAGCAAAGCTTGAATATAACTCATGAGCGTGAATACTATGGAATATCAGGCTTTGACAAATTCGAATGGAAAAAAACATCTGAAAAACCTGCCTATGAATGCCTTTCTGCTTCAATGCGCAGAAACCCTGATTTACGTGTAATGTTCGCAACTGGCTACTATGATATGGCATGTCAAGTCGGACAGGCAAGATATCTTGCGTCACATGGCGGATATCCAAAGGAAAGAATCGAAATTAACGAGTATCCATCCGGCCATATGCTATATTTAGGCGAAGAAAGCGCCAAGGCGTTCGCTGATGATGTCCGCGCGTTTGTTAAATAAAAGGCTATATAAACTCAATATCACCACATTTTCTCATGTCATAACCTCTTAGGTCACTACATATTTTTGCGAACTCGGGAGATTTAAGTGCAGAGATAAGAGATTCGATATGAGGTAGCTCCAAAAATTCAGCGGGAATGGCGAAATCATACTGTTCGTTTTGCACTTCTATAAAATGCAAGTCCATTGCAATTGCAGCAGACATAATGCCCATTCCCGCGTCTGCGCTGCCTGCTTTAACTGCCGCGGCTACTGCCATATGAGTAGCCGCTTCGCGGTCATAGCCTTTAATTTGCAACTGATTAATATGATCATTTTTCAATAAATAGTCAAAAAGCATCCTAGTTCCCGCGCCGCGCTGACGATTAATATACCTAGCGTGCTGAAGGTCTGACACGCTCTTTAAACCAAGAGGGTTGCCTTTTGCTGCTATAATCCCTTGTGTACGACCTACACATTTTATTAGTGCAATTCTTCTATTAGGAAACATTTTTTTCAAAATAGGAGCATTATATTCGCCTGAAGCTTCATCAAGCTGATGAATCGGAGCGATATGCGTTTCGTTTTTTTGAAGAGCTAAAAGCCCGCCCAAACTTCCTACATGACTGCTCGATAGTCTTATTTTTGAATTTTTAAGTAAAAAATCAGCGAGGATATCTAGGATAAGGTCATGGCTGCCTATACTTACGATAGTCAGATCGATATCCGAAATACCTCTAATCAAGCTGATTTTTATTTTCTCTCCTGCTTCAATACCTTCTAAGTTTGCAGGGATTATACAAAAACCGTCCGCCCTAACAAGGCTCATTGACGCACCTGCACCGCGTGAAATTGGTGTTGCGATAAGACTATCCCCTACTCTGCCGACTTTCATGCGTACAAACTCTGTATGCTTAAGCGAAGATGGAAGATCGCGCGTAAGCTTTGCACTTATCAAATTTTCGTATGAGCTTGTTGAATAATTTTCACTTAAAAATGCCTTTATAACAGGCCTTACGAAGGTTTCGTACGCTAAATAAGCCGACACGGGATAGCCCGGAACACCAATAACAGGCTTATTATCAACAACAGCCAGAATTACAGGCTTGCCTGGCTTCATCGCGACACCGTGAACTATTATTTGCCCAAGCTCTTCAAGTATATTCCTAGTATAATCTTCTCTGCCTGCGCTTGTGCCTGAACATACTAGAACAATGTCATGATTCTGCACTGCTGTTTTAACAGCCTGCTTTAAAGCGTCATAATCATCACGGACAATGCTAAATCGCGTGGCAACCGCATTGTCGTCATATGCTAAAGCAGAAAGCATATGCGAGTTTGACTCTATTATTACAGGTTCTGTCATAATTCTCTCTGATAAATCACAGCAGCAGTCTATAAGCTCGCTCCCGGTCGGGATAATAGCTAAGCTCGGGCGCTTTATTACAGGAATTTTTGATATGCCGCCTGATAACAATGCGCCAATGTCAACCGGGCGGATCTTATGCCGACCAGGCAAAATCATTTCACCTTTAATGACATCCTCACCTATCGGCCTTACATTCTGCCACGGCGCGGCGGCTTTATGAATTGTTGATAAGTCCTGCACATCTTCCGCCATAATTACTGCGTCAAACGGCGGAATTATCGGGTCTCCGGTGTCAATATCAACATAATCAGTTTCATATTTAAGTGTTATTGGGGCAATTTCGCTGGCACCGATTGTATTTTCACTTATGACTGCTATACCGTCCATAGCTGCGCTGTCATAAAGCGGAGAATTGTTATTGGCAAAAACCACTTTAGCCGTAACTCTGCCCAATGAGTTTGAAACATTAACTATTTCAGTTATAGATTCAATATGAAAAGCAGCCAAAAACTGCTGAAACGCTTCGTCTATCGGTTGGTTATTAAGGTATAGGCTGCGTTCTTTCATCCAAATCCCTCCTAAAGCAGAGTAACTAGCACAATTTGCCCGGCAACAAAGCCTTCGATGTCTTTTTCAATTAAGAAATAGCCGTCCGCGACGGTAAGACTTGTAATAAGACCGGATTTATAAAGTACCGGTTCAGCTTCATAACAATCGTTCACCCAAGTTAATTTACAAAGGCAACATGTCAACTTGCCGGGTGATGCGGCGATATTATGCGTCAATCGGGCGGGCAAAGCAGCCTTCTCAGAAGCGCCTGACAACTCTTTAATAAGCCAGCCAAAAAGCAATTCAAAAACGATAAAAGCCGACACAGGATGGCCCGGAAGGCCCGCCAGTACAGTTTTTGAAAGCGCGTCATAGCCTAATATCGTAGGCTTTCCCGGCTTAAGCGCCAACCCGTGAGTATTAACGCCTTCTGACGCAATTTTATCAATAATTTTTGCTGTATTATCTTTTTTCCCAACAGAGCTTCCACCCGAAATTATTATGATATCACTTAAAAGCATTGCTTTTTGAATAGAGTAAGTGAGAAGCTTTTCGTCATCGGGCAACACTTCCGAACTAATGACTGAAAATCCATTTTTTTCGGCTAAAGCAGCAAGCGCATAGCTGTTAACATCTCTAACTTTGCCAAAAATCGCATCTTCATTGAGTGCAGCAAGCTCATCGCCCGTTGAAATTAAGCTTAATCTCGGGGCAGCAAAAACTGTGACATATTGCTTACCCGCAGCCGCGAGCGCACCTATGTCCTGTGGACGGAGCACATTTCCGCTCCTAAGCAAAATTTTGCCGACTGTAATATCATCTCCGGCATTAACTACATTTTCACCGTTTGAAATGCTTTTATATACGGCTATGCCGTCATCACCAAAATTTTCGCAATATTCAAGCATAACAACAGCGTCAGCGCCTTCCGGAAGCATCCCGCCTGTAGGCACTTCACAACAAGTTCCACTTGCAACTTTGATATCCGTTGCCTCGCCTATTTCGACTGAGCCGAGAAAGTTCAAAAATGCAGGCAAAGCGTCCCCCGCTGCCTGAGTATCTTTACAAACGACAGCATAGCCGTCCACTGTAGAGCGGCGAAACGAAGGTATATCTTCTTCTGAAATAATATCTTCAAAAATAACCCGCCCAAGAGCATTTTGTAAAGAAACAATTTCAGGCTTTAAAATCCAGTTAGTCGTTTGTTCTAAAAGCTGTTGCCTCGCATTTTGAATTGTATCAACCGCCAGAAATTTCACGTTTATAACCCCTAACTATATTGCAAATATTTCTTCAAGCTGCTGTCTTGCGTATTGAAAATTACATCATTAATAGACCCTTCGCATTGCACTGATCCTTCTTTCATAAAATAAACATAGGAGCATAATCGTTTAACTATTGAAAGCTGATGACTAATTATCAACCATGATGTTTGACTTTTTGCTAAACTAGAAAGCATATAGTTTTCAAAGAAGCTCAAACTCTCGATATCCATATTTGAAAATGCTTCGTCTATTAAAATAAGTTTAGGAGAGAAAATAAGCGCTCGAACGAAGGCAAGTTTTTGCTGTTGGCCGCTTGATAAAGAAAGTGCATACGAATCTTTAGCATCTTTAAGCCCTGCTATTTCCAAATAATGATCTGTCAAATCTTTATCCGGCTTAATGCCGCGAAGCTTTAACGGATAAATTAGGTTATTAACTACAGTACCTTTAAGCATATACGGTTTTCGAGTAATCATCGTAATATCGCGGAAGGAAAGACCTTCTAAGTCAATTATGCCGTTATCCGGCACTATAAGCCCTGAAATTATTTTCATGCAGGTTGTCTTCCCTGACCCGTTAGAGCCGATTATGCCTCGTATTTCACCCTTTTTAACCTCCATATTTTTTATATCAAGCATAAAACTGCCATAGCGTTTTGTCAGATTATAAATTTTCATCAGATACCTCCTTCTGCTTAAACATATCTAAAAGCAGTTGGATCAAAAAAGCAATTACCATAAGAATTATACCTAAAAAAACAGCTTGTTCTATTTCGCCGCGGCTTCTAAGCATTGAAATTGTCGTCGTCATAGTGCGTGTGTGAAATCTAATATTGCCTCCTACTATCATTATCGCGCCGACTTCACTCATTGCGCGTCCGAAACCGGTTATTACTGCAAAATAAATGTCATTTCCAAGTTCTTTTACTAATAAGGCCAATGTTTGAATTTTATTTGCGCCCATCGTTATTGCAAAATTGCGTATGATTTCAGAGCGAGAAATTGCAGAGGTGTAAACCATACCACAAATTATTGGGCTGATTAAAAGCACCTGGGCAATGACCATCGCCTCAAAAGTGAACAAAAGCCTAAAAAAACCGAGAGGGCCACTCCGCATGAAAACTAAATATACAACCAAACCCACGACAACAGGCGGCGTTGCCATTAAAGTACGATTAATGCGCACAACGAGAGATTTCCCTTTAAATCTAGCGCTAGAAAGCCATAAACCTAACGGTATACCAATTACGGCAGAAATAAATGTTGACGTAAGTGTCATCCGCATCGTAAGAAATATTATATCAAAAGTTTCGCCGTCTAAAATTATATCAAGCATGTTAATTTTGCGCTTCAGGGAAAAATAGAGGTTGACCGAATTGCTCAACTCCAAAAATTCCAATATACTGCTGCCCGGCAGGGCTTATCATCCAATCTATAAACGTCTGAGCTCCTTCAGGTATTTCAGTTGAAGATACTTTAAGCAATCCGTATGGGTTCAATAAGTCTGGGTGGCCTTCGCTTACTATAATTAGATCTCCTGTATTTGAAATACTAAGCCATGTAGCACGGTCGACAAGAGTAAAAGCCCGCATTTCTACAGCCATATTGAGTGTATCACCCATACCTTGCCCTACACTCAAATAGCCGCTGCTTTCTTCTGGGTCAATTCCTACCATATCCCAAATTGCAAGCTCCATAATATGAGTTCCGGAGTTATCTCCTCGTGATAAAAAGGGTAAGTTTGATTCAAATATTTCCATGAAAGTTACATGCACATCATCGTTATGCGCATTATGACCAGTAAAAGGCCCAACGACGATAAAATCATTATACATTACATCATAACGGCTTGGAGCATAGCCTTCGTTAACAAATCTGTCTTCCTCTGACCGCGCATGAACAAGAAGTACATCCGCTTCACCATCACGTCCAAGCTGCAGTGCCGCACCTGTTCCTACCGAGATAACACGAACTTCCCATCCTGTGTCCTCTGCAAACAGAGGCAATATAAAATCAAGTAGCCCTGAATCTTCTGTGCTTGTAGTTGTCGCTAGCGTAATCGTACCTCTAGGTTGTTGCGCGCATCCTACAATAAACAACATTGCCAAAAGTAAAAATACAGCTTTAAAAATCAAATCTTTTTTCATAATCACATTCCCTTTTATAAATCATATATTTTTTTTAATATATCAAGCCCGTGATTTAAATAAGGAAGCAAATATTCAAGACATTCTTTCACGGCCTTTGGACTGCCCGGAAGGTTAATAATTAACGTATTACCTCTTATAACCGAAACCCCACGGCTAAACATAGCATTTGGTGTTATGTTTAGAGAAAAAGCGCGCAGTGCCTCAGAAATTCCGGGTGCAATTCGCTGCGAAACTGCCAACGTTGCTTCGGGTGTTATGTCACGCTTTGAAAAACCCGTGCCGCCTGTCGTAATAATTAAATCAATGCTGCGATTGTCACAAAGCTCTGTTAATGCTTCGACTATTTTATCATAATCATCAGGAAGTAAATGCTGCTCTTTAACTTCATATCCGTAGTCATAGAGCAATTTCGCTATCATCTCGCCACTTAAATCCAATCGTTCGCTAGCAAACCCCTTGTCGCTTAACGTTACAACTGCGGCTGAAAACGTCTTATAATTTAAAATCTCTGCATTATCACCAACGGACACAGCTCCGCTTTCAATTACTTTGGCAAAAACGCCTTCCCGTGGCATAATACAGTCGCCTACTTTGTCATAAATCTGACAGTGTTCTTTACATTCTTTACCAATCATTGTTACTTCAACCACACCATGACCTAATCGAACACGTGTGCCTATTGGTAGTAAGGCAAAATCAATGCCTTCGACTAAAATATTCTCACCAAAATCACCATGAGAAACATCCGCACCTTGCGCGTTAAACTCACAAACTTTATCATATGAAAGAAGGCTGACTTGTCTGTCCCAATCTCCACCATGTGCATCGCCTTCAATTCCCCAACCTGTTTTTAAAAAGCCCGAACCGGCGTTTACTTTCTGAACTCCGCGCACTTCGCTTGTGCAAATAGCTTTAATTATACCCATTTTCAGCCTCCTATTTGCGACATGTTTTTAACTTCCGTATGCGTCTTTAATCTGTGTGATTTTGGCTTTAATGCAATACTTTCTTCGATTGCCTTCTTAATTTCCTCGTCGCTTGCCCCGCTTCTTAGCATTTTACGCAAATTAAGTCCTTGACTGCGATGCAGGCAAAGCTTAAGATAACCTTCTGAACTAAGGCGAACTCTGTTACAACTTTCGCAAAAATTATCGCTTAACGCGCTGATAAAACCTATATTTCCCTTCATTCCATCTGATTTAAAGTATTTAGCCGGTCCGTGACCATATGGTTGATACGGCGTAATATCGGATTTCAAGTTAAATTCAGCCGATATAACGTCCAGCACATTTTCAATGAAAACTCCCTTTAAAGAAGCATTAACCTCAGTAGGCATAAGCTCAATAAAGCGCACAGATATAGGATATCTCAGTGCCAATCGCGTAAGCGGAAGTATTTCTGATTCATTAAAACCTTCAACCAAAACGCAGTTTATTTTTATATTTAAACCAAATTCAAGAGCTTTTTCTATATTGCTCCATACACTTTCAAACATATTTTGGCCTGTAATACGATGGTAAATTTCATCATCAAGACTATTAAGGCTTATATTGATGCTAAAAAGCCCAAGTTTTGCGAGTTCTTCAATATGAGGCTCAAGCAATGTGGCATTTGTTGTAAGAGATACGCGTTCAATACCCGAAACAGCTTTTAACTGTCGTAAAAAGCCGACGCAACCTCTACGATTTAAAGGCTCGCCGCCTGTTACGCGAACAGCTTTTACCCCAAGCTCCGACATAATAGAGCAGATTGATAAAATTTCTTCATAGCTCATAATGTTTTGCTTAAACACATAAGGTATATTTTTAGGCATACAATATATACAGCGCAAATTGCACCTGTCAGTAATTGATATACGCATGTATTCGATTCTGCGTTTAAAAGCGTCTGTCAAAGCTTCACCTTGCCTTTTTTTGATAGTTCCCGCTTTTGCCGCCCAGTTTCTCAAGCAGGCAAACTTCGGATATTACCATGTCCTTATCAATCGCTTTACACATATCGTAAATTGTCAAAAGCGCAACTGTTGCCCCTGTTAAAGCCTCCATTTCCACACCCGTTTTGCCTGATATTTTAACGGTGCAAAATGCTAAAATTTCGTCTTGACTTGCGTCCATCTCAAAATCAATAATTGATTTTTCAATGTGCAGTGGGTGGCAAAGCGGTATAATAGACGATGTGTTTTTTACCGCCATAATCCCCGCAACGCGCGCAACGCTAAGAACATCACCTTTTTTAACTGACTTATCAGTCACTGCTTTAAAACAATCGGTTGACATACTGATTTTACCTGTAGCCGTTGCTTCGCGGACGGTATTCACCTTTTGGCTTACATCGACCATCACTACATTGCCTTGTTCGTCAAAATGAGTAAGCTCCATCTATTTCACCAAATTTGATATTTCTTTACGTTTAGGATGATCCGCGCTTAATAAAAATTCGAACAAAACAGACTCAGCCGTCGTAATAACAGCTCCCGCTTGCCTCATACGTTTTTTCGCGTACTTATCATCCATTTTGCTTCGAGAGCTTATGCAATCCGCAAGGACATAAACGTTATAGCCTTTATCTAGTAAATCAAGCACTGTCTGTTGTACGCAAACATGAGACTCTATACCCATTACAATAATATTTTTGCGGCCTGAGGATTCAATTTTGTCCATAAATTCTTTCGCGCCGCAGCAACTGAAAATCACTTTTTCAATCGGCTCAAATTCGCCAAGCGCTTCTTTAAGCGTAGGAATTGTTTCACCAAGCCCTTTGGTGTATTGCTGTGTTACTACAATTGGAACATCTAAAATCTTACAGCTGCTTACGAACATTCCGGCCTTCTTTTCGACCGCTTCAAAATCAAACATAGCAGTCATAAGCCGCACTTGAAAATCAACTGCTACTACTAAACTGTCACAGGTTTTAAACAAGACAGACCCCTCACTTCTTTATTATACTTTTTCCGGCCCAAAGCCGTTTTTTGAAATATATCCAACTTGCAATACACATAGCGCCCCATCCTATCGGAATTGACCATGCTAAAGCTTCTGTTCCCATTCCGCCTAAGTATACAAGCCCATACGCAGAAGCAGTTCTTATTCCTAGACTTAAAACAGGAAAGATCATAGCAATAATAGCGTCGCCAACGCCTCTGAAGAAACCGTTAAAGCAGAACAAAATTGCTAGCAGGAAGTAGAAAAACACTAATATACTCAAATAGTCGCGCCCAATCGCCAAAATTTCCGCCGTGTCGGCATAATCAGGGTCTAAAAACAGCGAAATAACCCACGGTGCAGTTAAAATTAGAACAGCAGAGATTATTACTGTCATGAAAAGCGTGTACTTAATCGCTACGTAAAAGCCTTGTATAGCACGACTTTCAATACCCGCACCCATGTTTTGTGCGACAAAAGTCGAAAGAGCCATACTTAAAGTCGTAATTGGCACCATCGCAAGATGATCAACTTTATTGGCTGCGGCAATCCCGGCGGCGGCTACAGTTCCAAACGAATTTATAAGCCGCATAATAGTTAAATGCGCAAGCATAACGAGTGATAATTGCACAGCGGCCGGTGTTCCATATTTAAGTATGTCCCGAAAAAGCGAAAAATCAAACGAGAATTTTTTAACCCACAAAATCCGAGCATATTTTCTTGCATAAAGAACGCATAAAACAGCTGAAATAGCTTGTGCTACTACTGTTGCTATCGCCGCCCCGGCAACGCCCCATCCAAAAGTAATTACAAAAAGCAAGCTTAAAATTATACTCAAAATATTCGCAAAGATTAGTATATAGAGTGGGCTTTTAGAATCGCCCAGAGCCCGTAAGTATGCTGTATACATGTTGTAAAACGTCGGAAATACTGCACCACCGATTACAATTTGCAAATAAATTCTTGCGTCATCGACTATTTCATAAGGAGCGTTTAAAACTCTCAAGAGCAAAGGCGTGAGTGCTACGCCCAAAACTGTAATAAACAGTGACAATCCACCTAAAAACAATATGCTAGTTGAAACAGCGCGCTCAAGCTTATCAAGCTGCTCCGCACCGTAAAGCTGTGAAATAACAACCGATGCGCCTGTTGTAAGGCCGATTATAACCGCTGTCAAAAAGAAAACAGCGTTCATAGATACGCCGACTGCAGCAAGAGCACTGCCTCCGACAAAGCGCCCGACTACTACTGCGTCGATTAAGCTGTACATTTGTTGAAAAAGGCTGCCAATAAGCATTGGAACGGCAAATGAGATAATCTGTTTTGAAATGTTTCCTTCGGTGAAATTTTGCATGCTCATTTTATTTTCTTCCTTTAAGTCGCAGTCTGTATCTTTCAAGGTCAATTGCGTCTTTTATTTCTAAATCACGCTCGCCGGCTAAAGATTCTAAATGATGGGTAAATTCGTGGATTAACACCTTTTTAAGTTCTTCTCTAAGCCGCTTTTCGCTAGAGCCCCCATACAGCTGCATAAACGACCCATAATATATTATAATATATCTTCCAAGCCCTCCGTAGCCTTTTCTGTCATTATGATATTCGCCCATAATAAACAGGCTTCCGCCATTTTGGCTTTCAGGATGGGGCTTCACTTCAGGCAATAGAACAATACTGCCGTTAAGCTCCCTATAAAACTCCTTCGGTATTTCATATGCGATTTCGTCAAGCATAGCTTCCATTTGTTCAAATGTTATCAAAAAAGAACCCTCCTTGACCTATAACGCAAAAACTCCCGGGTAGAATCTTTCAATTGCGAAAATAATAATCGGAATAGTTGCTATGTATAAAATCATCGAAAGGACGATAGTTTTTGTAAAGAATTCAGGTATCATTTTATATTTACTTGATAAAACCGCAAGCATAACCGCAGGCGGCATAGCAGATAAAACTGTATACACAGCGGCCGTAGTCGGATCGATATCCAACAGTCTAAATATTGAAAGCACAACAAACGGCGCAAAAATTAGCTTAACGAAAACAATTACATAGCTAAGCCAGTCTGTAAATGCTGAAAATATATTGATTTTTGAAATAAGCGCACCAATTATTATCATTGAAAGCGGTGTTGCCATCTCGCCTAAAAGACTTAACGTGCTTGATGCAAATGAGGGTAAAGCTGTTTGCGTAAAATATAGAGCAATCATAAGAAAAGTCGCTAGGGTTGCCGGCTGAACAATCATCCCGATTATGCGTAGTTTGATGCTGACGCCATCTTCTCCAGCAAAAGTTGAAACGCCGTATGTAAATATGAATAAAGTGAACACAAGGTTAAAAATCGCCGTATAAAAAACACCTTCTGCCCCAAAAATCAGTGATGTAATCGGGAAGCCTAAAAATGCGATATTTCCAAAGGTTATCGATAGAGTAAATGCTTTTTTGCGCTGTGCATCGACTGGCAAAAATCTGCCGGTTAAATTTCCTAAAATTATAAACCCCATACAGTATGAGAGAGAAAAAATAGCAGCCGTCACAAGCCCCGTCGCGCTGTCTGCTGTCAATTCCATGTTCGCGCTCATTAAAATAGCAGCAGGCACAGCAATTTTAACTACGATAAAAGTTAAACCTTCACAAACTGTATCGCTTAAAACCCCTTTTTTCGCAGAGACGAAGCCCAAAAAAGTAATAATTGCAAACCCCACTAAACTGCTAAAAATCTGTGTTATCATGAATTGCCTCCTAATTTATCAAAGAAGTCATATGTGTATTGGATATCAGCGGCAATTTCGTCACTCATAGCCTGCATCGTATCAAATTTTATTTCGCTTCTAATTCGCTCATAAAAGAAAACGACAGCCATTTCTCCATAAATATCTTCGCTAAAATCAAGTAAATGCGTCTCAATATTAATGCCTGTTCCACCAACAGTCGGGTTACTGCCAATGTTTGTCGCACTCTTGTAATTTCTGCCTCGTACTATCGTTTCGGTTACATAAACACCGAATGAAGGGTAAAGCTTTGCGTCGTGTTTCATAAAGTTAATCGTTGGGCAGTCTATCGTACGTCCCAACTTATTGCCTTCTTCAACTTTACCTGCAATAAAATACGGCCTTCCAAGCATTTCCTTTGCTCTCTTTAATTGATTTTCGTCTATATATTGCCTTATTGCCGTTGAACTTATTACCTCTCCGTCAGAAATCATATCATCTACAATATTAAGTTCAACATCGTATTTATTGCACATTTCCGAAAGAATCTCGCCACTGCCCTGCCTATCTTTGCCAAACCGATGGCTTTCTCCCACCGTTAATACTTTTGCGTTTAATTTGTCAATCAAAACTTCTTTAAAAAACTTTTTAGGCTCCGTTTTTGTTAGCTCCTCATCAAAAGGATACTCTATACAATAATCAATTCCAAGTAGTTCAAGCAGCATTCGCTTTTCACTCGAAGTAGTTATTGATTTGAATTTGCTACTTCCAAAAAACAGCTGTGGATGCGGGTTAAACGTAAACGCTATAGATTTTAGCAACATTTGGTCCGCTCTTTTTTTCGCAATGTCAAAGAGTCTTTGATGAGCTAAATGAACACCATCAAAATTGCCCAAAACTACAGACGTTTTATCATTTACCGAAATGTCTTTCGTGTTTAAAAGTATCATTATCGATCCAGCCTTTTACCTGCCAAACATAGTCAGCGGTTTTAAAATATCATTTAAAACTTCATAAATCCCAATCAAAACTCCAAAATTATCGGTTAAAAACAGCTGTTCACCCGAATTTTGTAAATAGTTATCATCAATTGCTGAAAATGGCAATTTGTTGCCGTTATAAAGCGCACTTAGACAATCATCTTTAACTATAGCTTCTCTAAGAGGCAACGCTTTTTTAATCGGCGTTACAATTTGACTGACACTGCCCTCACCATTATTTGCTATATGCTTTTTAAGCTTAGAAATTGTTATGCTATCTTCTATAAAAAAACTACTTGTCACGGTTCTTTCAAGCTCACCCATGCAACCGCCTGTTTCTAATTTCTCTCCTATATCGCGGCAGAGGGTTCGAATATATGTGCCTTTACTACATACAACATCAATTATAAAGCGATTGTTTTCGAGGTTAAAATTTACAATATCAATACTGTGGATATTCATAAGCCTTGGTTTTCGTTCAATTGTTCTGCCTTCTCTTGCAAGCTCATAAAGCTTTTTCCCGTTCATTTTGACAGCAGAATACATAGGCGGAGTTTGCCAATATTCGCCTATAAAGCTAAGCAGCGCATCCGAAATTTCTTCCTCAGTCACGTTAATGGACTGTTCATTAATAACGTTGCCCGTTATATCTTCGCTGTCGGTTGATATGCCTAAAATAACTTCAGCACGGTACTTTTTTACTCCGTCCATTAAGTATTGAGAAATTTTTGTTGCTTTACCAAGACAAACAGGCAAAACACCCGTTGCGTTAGGGTCAAGAGTCCCTGTATGTCCTGCTTTAACATAACCAAGCTCGCGGCGTACAATTGCCACAACATCATGCGACGTGTAGCCTTTTTCTTTGTTAATGTTTATGACACCGTCAATTTTAAAGCCTTTAGCTATCATTTAAGAGCCTCGCAAACCTTGTTGATCGCAAGAGGCAAAGCTTCTTGCGCAGGCGCGCTAATATCTGACCCGGCAGCGCCTTTATGGCCGCCGCCGCCGAACGATTTAGCTATTTCACGAACGTCAATATTTTTTGATCTAAAGCTAGCTTTTGAAATGCCTGATTTTTTCTCATACACAAAAATTGATACAGTTGCCCCTGTTGTAAGACTCAATTCATTTGATATTTGATCCAAGTCAGGCATATCTGCGCCTTCTTTAACTAAATCGTCATAAGTGACATATGAATACGCAATCCCATCATCAAGTTTTAAACGTGACAAAGCAAGCGCTAACATTTTTGCGCTTCGCAATGATCGTTCTTTTAAAATCGAGTTATATATGTCGCTAAATGGGATGTTTTGCTTTAAAAGTTCTGCTGTGACGTTAAGGCATTCGGGCGTTGTGCTTTTATGCAAAAACCCGCCCGTGTCGTAAACAATGCCCGCATAAATAGCCGAGGCAACGTCTTTATTTATAAGGCCCATTTCGTTTAAAACGTGGAAAATAAGCTCACAAGTAGCAGATGCTTTGGTACTTATATAGCTGATATCTGCAAATGGATCATCGCCGCCTGTTTCGTGGTGGTCGATACAGATCGTTTGAGAGGATTTTCTGAACAAATCAGACGCCTCTCCTAATCTTTCTTCCGATGCACAGTCAACGCAAATAAAAAGATCCGGCTCAAGAAGCGAAATATCTCCTTCATAAATAAACTGCTGACCGGGTATTATATCGTATTTATCACCTCGGTCTCCCAACAAAACCCAAACTTTTTTGCCCATTTTATTTAAAGCAAGCGCAAGCGCAAGGCAAGAGCCAATTGAATCCCCATCTGGAAACTCGTGACCTGCTATCACAATGTTGCTACTATTGCCAATTTTTGCTATTAGCTCAATCCTATTAGCTCTGTCTGACATTTTCTCCTCCTTAAAGCCATTCGCTCATATGTGTTTCTGCATCTCTCATACCTAAAATAACTTGATCAATAACATACTGCAAGTCTTTACCCATCATAGCGCAGCCTTTTTCAATGACGCTGCGGTCAACTCCTGCCGCGAATGTCGGAGTTTTATATTTTTTAATAACTGATTTATATTCTATATCCATAACGCTTTTGGACGGTCGCATAAGCGCCGCCGCATTTATAAGCCCTGTCAATTCGTCAATAGCGTAAAGTACTTTCTCCATTTCATGTTCGGGCTTAACATCAGCGCAAAGTTCATATCCATGTGAAACAATTGACTTTATGTATTCATCGGAGATGCCTTCATTTTTTAATAGCTCAACAACCTTTTTGCAATGCTCTTCGGGATACTTTTCGTAGTCAAGGTCATGCAAAAGGCCGACGACTCCCCATTTTTCGACATCTTCGCTCATAAGCGTTGCAAAATGCTCCATAACAAACGAGACGTTTATTCCATGACGTATTAACGCTTCATTTTCGTTATATTTTTTAAGAAGTAAAATCGCCTCTTTTTTAGTGGGCTGTGCGCTCATTTATCGTCATCTCCTGTGAAATAAAATGCACTGACAAAAAGCACCTCGGCTGAAAACTCATTAGCCTTTCAGTGCTTTTCATCAGTAAAATAAAATTTAAAAAATACTACCCGACGATTGCGTCAACAGGACAAGCCCCTACGCAAGCACCGCAAGAAATACATTCATCTTCTGATATAACATATTTGCCGTCACCTGCTGAAATGCAAGAAACCGGACATTCGCCCTCACAAGCACCGCAAGAGATACAATTTTCATTGATTACATATGCCATTAAAGCACACCCCCTTTTGTAGTAGCTACATAAATGCAACTATTACATTTTATATTATAAACTTAATTTAATCAAGTCTTTTTTTGAGGTTTTCATTCATTTATTGCAGTTGATTTTATTATACAGGCATGATAGAATGTAGAGCGTGCTAGAGCGCTTTAAAAGGGGATCATTTATGAGAGTTTGCGACATAATTGTTAAAAAGCGAAATGGGTCTGAGCTATCAACAGAAGAAATAAACTTTTTTGTAAAGGGTATAACCAATGAGTCAATACCTGATTATCAAATCTCAGCATTATTAATGGCAATATACTTTAAAGGGATGAACGAGAAAGAAACTTCTGACTTAACGCTCGCGATGGTTAAATCGGGTGATATAGTTGACTTGTCAGGGATAAGAGGTGTTAAAGTTGATAAACATTCAACAGGTGGCGTTGGGGATAAGACGACGCTTGTTGTAGCGCCGGTCGCCGCGGCATGTGGTTTAAAAGTCGCTAAAATGTCAGG
>Ga0131853_10004732_pt1 | contig 24411 bp, 12 predicted proteins | sample TergutLab28metaG_FD_92764 | JGI IMG/M metagenome (GOLD analysis project Ga0131853, IMG submission 92764) | Labiotermes labralis P1 segment gut microbial communities from Petit-Saut dam, French Guiana - Lab288 P1 (version 2) (version 2) | ecosystem: Host-associated > Arthropoda: Insects >...
AGGCTGAGTGGACCCCGTTCCAGACCCACTACTACTCAGAAAATCTGGTAGCGCCGGGGATCGAACCCGGGACCTCTGTATCTGTAGCCAGAAACTCTGACCACTAGACCATAGAGGCGGTCATAATATAATATAATATAATATAATATAATATGAAGTTTGGTACAAAAAGTCCATCGTCAACAGAACACACAGAAGGATGGAAATCTTTCGACTGACAGGCAGAGTGCTGCACAGAACAGATTATTAAAACTTGTATTTTGCTTGGATAAGTCGTGGCTTATATTAAGTAGAAACGAAAACGACCAAAATAACAGGTGTTTATTATAAAGTCCCCATCCTCTTCGCGAAGTTTCCTCTACATGACCTTAAATTACAGTCAAAACGCACAGAATCACAGTGCCCATATTTTAGGAGGAGACGATTTTAGATTAGTACGTTTAATTAATCCTAATAAGTCAGGAAATTAAGTTATAAGAAGAGGAAATCTAGAGAAGTCCACTTTAATTGAAAGAACCGATGCACAATTGAAGAAAAGAAGTTGATACTATTTCAGGAAAAGAGCTGTGCGACGTGTTGAGAAATATTTTCAGCAGTTGCGAGACCGTGTTTCAGGCAGGAGGTCCGTATTTCGAGATTCTGACCTACGCCAGAGGAAGAGCTGGCGCTAAATTCCCGGTGGATGTAGGCTTTGCGTGCGATAAAGCGCCCTTGACAGCTGCCCTACTAAGGGACACGGTAATGAGACCTCTCTGTATACCGTTGTCATACGGACAGGTGGTATACCACAGAGATGAAGGCAAATTTTAGTAGCTGTACACACGAGCTCTATCGAAATGGACAAAAAAGTTAACTAACATCCAATGACCAAGTAAGAAGGAAGGGCAAAATTTTAGTATCAAATGTCTACTTTTCGTGTCTTTTTGGCTTTGCGTCACGGATTCCTCACTGCTGTAGTGAATTATGGATTTTATTACAGAAATTCTTGTCATGCAATCTTGGACTGCAGTCATGATATCGCTTTATTTAAAAGTTCTAAAAAGATTTTTCAGGAAAGCAAAAAATTCCGTTTCAACATAACTTGCTGTAGTGGGTCTGAATTAAGGACATTCGCATTCAAAAGTACACTGCACACAGACCATATATCTGTGACGTCAGCTTGTGCTTCTGGGACAGTTCCTCGAACTGATGTAAGGCATTCTTTTCATTATTCTTTTCAATTTACATTTCACAAAACTTTGTAATGGAAATTTTATATTTGTAGTTCCGTGCATCGTAATTCTAGGTTGAAGAAATCCAACGAAATGCAACAGTATGCAGACATTTATTTACTGCCAAATTACTCTACATGTTTCGGGCGTCCATCGCGCCCATCATCAGGAGTATATAAAACTGTATCTGCAGCCTCTGGTACAGATCATACAATCTGGGGAACAAGCTTCCTCAAACGTGACAAAATAAGGACTGGTTTGGGCGCGATGGACGCCCGAAACATGTAGAGTAGTTTGGCAGTAAATAAATGTATGCATGCTGTTGCATTTCGTTGGATTTCTTTAACTGTTGGAACGGAAAGCTTCACATTTCCGAAAATTTTATGCAGTTTGTCTTTGTTTTGAATCATACGAGTCACATACATTGAGCCAAATTTAGTTACTGAAGTATGTTGCAAGTGGTAGTTCCAGGCATGTTATTATTGGGATTTATATTGTTTAATAACGTTTGTTTCCTTGTGCAAAATAAGCACTGAGACAATAAAACGTTTAGTGCAAACAAGATGATTGTAAATATCAAAGAACGACACTAGGTGACAGATCACTGGGAAGAATGTTAAACAGATATCAGCTACATTAAACAAACTATTATCTCTCTGCATATCGCTGAGTTATGACGTTACACCGCCAGATACACTTTGAATTTCTTTGTTGCTGGTTTTGTGTTACATTAGGAGGCGGTATGAAGAAAACTGCCTCCTTTTTTTCCAGCAACTATCACTATAATAACAAAGAAATTTACACATATCGTGGGTACATTATTTAAAGAGTTAGATTAATTTTTCACAAAGTTTCCTTCACTATCAAATTATATTTTCCAATTTTGAGTGAGACACTGTTTATCTGACGCATAAAACCCTTTGCTTCAGCTTGTTGACGTACGCAAAACGGCGTCATTCGAATGCGTCCTTCAGGGAGACCAAATGTGGAAGTCGAGTGGTGCTGAAACGGGACCGGAGGGTTATGAGTGCTTGATTCATCCTCCCGTTTGACCGAACCCTTCGAATTTTTTGTTTTAACTTCTTTAATGTCTGTATATATCGCTCTGAATTGACTATGGCACATCTCTTCAAGAATTCCACTAAGAAGATACATTCACTGTCCCATTAGTCGCTAAACAAAACCGCAAACAGCGTCTGCACACTGTGTTTGTTGTCACTCATCTTCCCTACAGTCCCAACTTAGCACCCTCAACTTCAAACTTTTTGGCCTCCTGAAGGGTACACTCTGAGGACGCAATTTTTTGGGCATCTCCGAGCTGAAACACAGTGATCTTTAAGCCCTTCGATGGTGGAGTAAAGAGTTTTACGCAACCGGCATAGAGAATTTCTTCCAACAGTGGAAAAAATTCGTTGATAGTGATCGAGACTTTCCGGAAATATGATCTCAACTTTGTAGAGAACGTACCCATGATATATGTAAATTTCATTATAACTGTAATTATAATTTTAAGCAAAGCGTAGGAGGCATTACTTTCGTACTGACCTACCTATTAGCTTGAATGCACTAAACTAGCTGAAGAACGGATCAAGTGATCAAGTTTCCTGTATATTATGGTACAGCAATATTTACCAAATGGTTTTTTGCTTAACATGTTTTCCCGCATAAAAGTCTAATACAGAGTGACAATTTTGATCTAAACATCATTGTAAATTTCAATACAATATTTGTAGCGTTTGTTGGAAAATAATTCACTCATCGATTCATTCATTCAAACATTTCTAATTTGCTGAAATACGATCATCAAAATTTAAAAATAATTATTTTTCTTTTGGTACCGAAAGGTTCAATTTTCCTATTCATCAAGCATTGTGTCTAGGTCTAATATTTCTAAATAATAGTACATGAACTCATACACTTGTTTCAATGTTCATCTTTTATAATTCTTACTTCTTTTCCGTCTAATTTTTTTATTCATGCACAAGTATGTTTTATGGGTTCCGATGAAGTTGTTGGTCCCAAAAATGTTCTATGACCAAATAAAATTTAGAAACCCTAGTGTACAGAAGCAGGGTGGCAAAACAACGGAAAACTTATAGAGTATCCATGGGCGCCTAGCAACACCTGACAGCACAGGTACAGCATATAAACGGAACATAATTTCATGACCACCACGCGTTACGGTAATATTATGCTGGGCACACACAGAGAGGAGTAGAGATTCACCTTACAAAATCACTTCAGACAGGTCGATGAGGTATCCAGTATATGTTAATTGCTATTGTTAACCAAACCATAATTAATGTCATATAACGCTCGTTTAGACTTTATCAAGGCTAATGTGGGTGTAAAATTGTCAACAGTAAACGTACGTTGCAACACCAGCTATGTCTCACGTCAGTGACTCACAAAGGAGTGACGATGTAAATAATTGTGACTTTATTAGGGCATGCACGTAAGCCACTCATCCTCTGACAGACCTTCCCTCACGCTTGAAGTCACAAGACGAGACATGCATATTATGCACATCACACATGCGTGTGACTCTAGCGTCAACATAGGCCAGGTGGGTGCAGTAACTGGGTCACTGATCAAAAGTCTGGGGTCAAAAAGTATACACTCCATTTCTAACGTCTGAGTTACACGTGCCACACGATTATTGTTTCAGCTTGCCCCACACTCCTCTTCCGTTGCATTTAACGTATGTCACCTTAGGTTTCAACACAAAGCTGTTTAGTATTGCATCAAATGTACCATACAAAATGCCACGAAACTTTCTACAATTCAGTGGGACTTCATTTATGCACAACAATCGAAACAGAACCCTACAATATTAAATGTCTCTGTTGACCGAACTGTCACCTGGATTTGTTTAAGTTTTAGAGAAATACAAAAATATCATCCCACAGCACCCTCAACACCACTATAACATGAATTAAAGGTGACAAAATAATACTTTGTAAAAGAAAGTGGAGGAAATTACACAAATAGGAAGTTCACAGTTACTTTGCTTATTATAACCAGGAAAACGAGACGAACAACACATTTAGCGATAGTGTAGGAAATGAGAAGGAGCTAAATATTTTGTGTGGAATATTGTGTGGTATCAAATAGCGAATGGGAGGGAGATATATTCTGAAATAAACAGGTCTTGGGTCATCAACTAGATTAAAATAGGTGAATAAACGGCAAAGGTGATTGTAGGATCGTGAAAGTTGAAAACTTGCGTGTTCTATGGAATCAAAGGCTCCAAAATAATTTCATTTTCATGCCTCAGCAAGCACCTTGGACTAAAATAGAAGTAAAGCAATCCCTGTGCACGTCATGAAAGCCCATGGAGGACTGGGGATTTGGTGCCACTCATAAACTCAGTTCTTGTAGGAGGTAAACGATCAGCTTCCACACACTGGTCGTTTTACACCCGGGGAAAAAGCCGTTCGTTCCCAGTAAATAGTAGGCTACGTGGGCTGCACAGACGTTCTGTTTGACTTGAAGAGCAAAAAATCCCTGGTTCCTGCCGGAAATCATTTCACGATTCTTGGGTCGTCCAGCCAGTAACCGAGTCACTATGTGAATTACGCAAGGGAAGTATTAAAAAATCCGTACATGTGCATGAATTCATTTGGGACAAGATACGGTCACAAATGCTGAACCCTCTTTGTATCCGTTCGTCACCTATTAAATATTTCTAGTGCAGTACTTGTATAAACACTAGAATGCTGGAGTTTCTTAAATAAGGACAATGGATCACTTAAAGTTTCCGACTAGAAAGTTGGCGGTTACAATGTAAAATATCAACATTTCACCCACTTTCGAGTTGGGTCGAAGTCACATAATTTCAAAGAGATACACATATTGAACCACAGCACCTCAATTTACCCATTTCATTTACTTTCTGTGGATTTTAATTCACTGAATTTAACTGCATATTAGTCCGTTTCTTAACATGAATAAGCAGTTTGTGTGTTTCTTAATATACATACACTAAATGAGGAGCAATATTACTTCGATGTAGTGTAGTGTTCTGTACTGTGAATACTAAGGGTTTTCACCAGACGGGTCTACATTGCATAGGCGTCTTATTTTGTTACACTCTAAAAAATTAGGACTAAAATCATTGGCTTTGTGCTCTCAAGGATGTACCATCGTCAGAGCTTCCTAGCGTTTTAGTATTCGAAATATCTGCAACAAATTTTATAGGACTGTGAATACGGTGAATCGCACCCGGCATCAATTAGTTTTAGGAATTTGCCCATTGTGTTGTGGTCAAAAATGAACATTAAAGCACAATTTTGGGGGAAAAACATATGTCCCTGTCCTCTGGCTAACGACAAAATGTAACATTTAAATGTCTGATCCTATGTGGAAAGACATTTTGTACCAATAAAATATTACAATATTATACCCTTCTTAGCCGATCCCATTGACCGCGCGGTCTAAGGCGTGGGTCTGCGGTCGCTGGCTTTCTGGGATTGTGGGTTCGATTCCCTCCAGGGGCATGGATTTCTGTTTCTTGTGAGTGTTGCGTGTTGTCAGGTAGAGGTTTCTGCGTCGGGCTGATCACTCGTCCAGAGCAGTCCTACAGAATGTGGTGTGTCTAACAGTGTGTGATCATGAATCCTCAACAATGATGAGGTTTTAGCTACTAGGGTTGTTGCACCGTGGTAAAAAAATCCTCCTTAAAACTGCTAGTTCTTAATTAATATACTCACTAAAATACAATTAAAAATTTAAATCCGCAAGTTATACTGCTAATTTTCCATCTGTCTCTGCATTAGCTAAGAACTACGTGTTTTAAGAGGAGGTCATATTGTAACATTCCATCGATTTAGACAATGCAGCGGAATAAAAATATTACAGCATTCTATGTTTCTGAGCCAGAAGTTTAGAATTCTTTCTTTTGCCTGCAGGCGGGTACCGAACCAGCCCTCGACACGCTGTACTAGAGTCTTATTTCAAAAAGAGTGGATAAAAGGAAAGTCCAAAGAGAGAATGATTCTAAAATACATTTGCTAGATTTTACTGGATGTGTAATTAACTGTGTGTACCCACAGAGAATAGGAGCGCCTTCACAATCAAGTCTTCTTTAGTTGACTCTTTTTGAACATCTGACGTTCCCAGGTGCATTTCAATTTGACAGACATAAATCGAATCATGGTGAATATTATTTTTGCTTTGTGTCATTTTTGTATGATTTAAAACCAAGTAATGGGTTTACCTCTTGCGAGAGTCCCACGGGTTAGCCAAGTTATTTTAACTGCTCTTAAACAGTTAAATTAAGCCTCTTGAAACCTCCTGAATTCGTTTGATGTAGCGCTAGTTCAACTGTAAAATTTTAATTAGTCAACACAAGACGATCACAGCTTGCAACGTGGCTTCTGTGCCTTGCTATATAAAACTGAGTCGGCTTAGATTGCGTACAGAAATTAGTAAAGACTGGTAAAGTCGGAATCCAGGTGCCTTAAGAATTGTTTAAAATGCGACTGTATTAAATTATCTTCCAAATAATAGCTTTCAGCTCTTTATGACTGAAATTTCGAGAGGCAGACAACTTCATTATGTTCCTTCTCGAACACATACAACGTCTGTACCATATTCCTAGAATAACAATCACAACAGGCAACCGTGCGAATTGTTTTAGCTTTTACCGTTGACAGTAAGAATGAGCCACTGGAGCTATGTGAAATTTTGTACCAAAATAGACGTTGAACGTTGCAAATGTGCAACAATTTGATGTTGTATCCAAGAAATGTATCACACTTGGAGTATTAATTAAGTAATTAGTTCCTCGCAAAGTAAAATAAGACAAGAGTAATAATGGGGTATTAGATTTGTTGGGCCGCAAACCTATGCAACAGGATATTCGGCTATATTGCTGGTTCTGCTTGGAACTGCTCACTAAACGTCTGCAAGCTACAGGTCTAAGGGCCTACTGGTATACCAATATGTAAGGATCACCTCAAAAATCTGTCAGGGGCTGTATAAAGGCTATATAACTTATAGCTAATAGCAGCGCATATATCTGGACGGTCCGGGGATGGAATACAAAGAGTGGCGAGATTTTCTGCACCAGTCTATACCGGTGCCGGTGCCCACTCCTTCTCCTATACAATGGGTGTCGCTTCCATTTTCCGGGGGAAAAGCGGCGGTGCCGTGGCGTCGACCACCCGTCCCATGTTTCGCCGAGGTTAAATAAAGAGTAGAGCCATACCTTTAATATCCCTCTGGGTCTTCACGGCCTGTTGCAGGGTAAATTTCACTTTATTTACACTATATTAAATTTTTATTGGAAAAGACGAAGAACTTTAAATTCTTTATTGTTAGAGAATATTTTAGCGTAGTGATATAGACAGAGGCACTGCCCCCCCCCCACACCAATATGAAATTGGTTAAAATACATAGGTAAGGTAACGCTGATAAAAGCCTTCCTATGTAAAACAAAAATGCAGGGTTATATAAAAACAATACTTTCGTTTGAGATTTTTAATCATTGTTCTGCTCTACACTGTCCGGGACAATGTCTTTTTATTGATAAAAAATCCAATGAATTTTTAGACTTCTTGTAATTTTCTGTTTATGATATTAAACTTAGCAACTGCCTACGCCTATATCTCTCAAGTGGTTTCAAACATTATGGTGTTTCCACTTCATTTTGCCCACATTTCTCATTTACCAGCAGGTTTGCTAAATGCTTCGTTCGTATCATAATCCCTGATGGGGTCATCAAACGGCAAAAAAATCAGACGCGATTTCTAACGTTCTCTTACACTGTTCGTCCTTTCTGGGTCCAAATATTATCGTCACTGCCCTCACATTTTGAGAACAAATAAACAATTAAATTACTCTAAAGAATGAGACAATCTACAATGCGTCTTAGTATAGGAAACAAATATTCCGTAAAGTGTGGTACGTGCCTGAAAAATTGCCTTTTTATGGAAGGCCCTATAAAGTTTCGAATGTGTAATTGGAACGTTTTAAAATACCAATTTCTAATGGCGGTTACAGGATGCAGCGTGACCTGCAGCGTGTAGTAATAATTATACATGCCTAGAATGACATTAAAATCAATCACCGGCAAGCCTAGCTTTTTATCAAAGTAATTGTCCCAATCCATTTAAATCCCTATTGTCTATAAAACTTCCAGGGCGTCCATATTTTTCAGACCATTAATTTGTTGAGCAGTCCCATTGTATTTACGTTCAGCAAGCAAAAACTCGCATTCAGCGGTAAGCGTAATGAATGTAAACTTTCGATTACAATAGTATTAAGTACGAAGAGGACAGGGTTGGTGTTTTTGTTCTGTGGTCTAATTTCGTTAATATTTGTGGGTGTGTAATAATTTAAAACAAGAAGGACGAGCAGGAACTGGAATTGACTTGTAAAAATTGTAACCGTAGGGAGCTGAGTAAAAAAAATGTGTAACAAAAAACAGGACAGATAGAAGTTCTGCAGCGCCATCTGTGAAATATGAAAATGTAACAGACTTTGTTATGATGCATTAACTTAATTGCATCAATGACTTCTACGCAGGGGCAAAAATGTGCCTAAGTATGGAAGGAATTACTTTCAGAGTAACCTCATTTGACTGTTTCCGTCCGTCATGTTGCGGGAAAGTAAAATGTCATACGGGTCTAACTCTAAGGACGTGCACATCTTCTGGTTAAGAACAGGTTTTTGATTTTGCTGCAATATAGGTTTGCCAGTCAAGGACTGCTTCACCTTAGTCTCGAAACTTTCAAGTCTGTTACTAATAAAGCGGCGAGCCTTCAATCGCACTGCGTGCAGCGCTAACCAAGTTTAAAGTAATTTGTCCTTGTAAACGCCATTAAGACATAAGGAAGGGTATGGGTAAATTTCCACTTATTCTTAACCTCAGCACTAGACGAAGTGAATGATAAGTTTCAGGCTGCAGCCGCTTATACTGGAGAAAAAGATCCTCCGTTAACCAGTACAAAGGAGTCTGTGTGGACTCCAGAGCAAGTATGGAGTCTTTGGAGGAAAGAAAAATATATTTCTCGGGCGGAAATTTAACTAAAATTCTTGCGTCATAGACAAATCATCATCATACTCGTATATCTGTCATGGAGTTGGGCCACTTGTTGACCCGTTCCGGTCTCACGTGTAAGGGAAAGTGATGCGTAATACTCTAGCCTATCCTACCCAAGAGTCATCCTCACCTTCTCGTGGTATACCCTGTTCTCACAAACGAGGAAATGACGACCGGTCCAGAGGCTAACCTGCTCTGGGCCCGTAACCAATTCAGGAAAAATTTTAACCACTGGTAAGTATCACGGAAAGAAGCCATAGGAAAAGAAATCACTAAATTCCCAAACTCGTAATTAGAATATTCGTGATTATGTCTGTGATCAACTAATATCATACTGTGTACTAAACGAAGGACGCAACTCGAGCACATTTTACTGCAGGTGCACAAACTCGCCGGAGAGACATTGGCCAGACATTTCTATTTTGCTTTTCCCAAATGACAAGGTCTGTGGAGGGCTGCTGTAAGAACTAAAGGCAAAAGCGAGTGTGCTTTTTATTGCACTTCGAACAAACAAAGTCTTGAACTAAACTGAGCACTGAACATAGCGGTCATTATAAATCAACACAAAAAAGTACCGTCCAGAGGATTTTTGACGTCGTTACGCTTCACAAAGTGAATTTATCACGCTTTACTGAAAAAGATCACACGCATTTTGTATAAGTACGAGCCAGCAGTAGTAAAAGTCATTTAAAATACGGAACGATATGCCTGGGTAAATAGCAATATTGTACAATGACGACTTTTGGAACGACACTCCCCATAACGTATCACTTTATTTGCCTTCAGCTGCCTTTGGGAATTTTCACTAGACTCGGTAAAACAGAGCGAATGGCTTGTCGCAAAAGACTGAATTACACTCTATGACATTCGAAGACGATTTTTTTTCAGTAAAAGATTTGTATTTTAATGCTCAAACAAAACCCAGCATCCGTCATTGGCGTAATGTGTATCGGGTTTAACAAGCATTAGTTACGTTAGGTTTAAATACCCTGGTAGCAGCAAAAAATATCCTGTAGCAGGTAACTATATAAACTGCAACGCTCAAGTAACTATTCCTCAGTAAAACCCGTCGCTATGCCTGCGTTCTAGGGCCTTGTTGTTCCTACGATACTACTTCGCATTACAGCCATGTTTGCACTGCTGAGAAACGCAGGATCACGAAGCACGAGATAGATAGAAGGAAACTACTGGTATCACGTTCGGACCAATTTGCAAAATGAAATTATTATTCTTCGAATCTTGAACATGAACTGGCCTAAAGAAATGTGTATATTCCTGCAGCAAAGGAAAACGAATTCCTGTGCTTAAATTCCGGAATAATGCACTGGAACTGGCGAATACAGGAGTAGTTACTTGCACTCATACACCCTGTAAACTTTTTTTTTCAAGGAGCAATAGCCCCTAGTGTGTCTGGGCTTCCTCATTATTCGCAGCGCTTGCAATAGACACATAAAAAGCGAGATCGTCACAGAAATAGACATAATCCGTACACAAATTCCAGAATGTTTTTCTTTACCTAATTATGGGTATTATTATTATCATTATTTTGCTATATTTATGCATTCCCATTTAATCCATAGTTGACTGATCTCTGTAACTGACGGATGGTTAATAAATATTATATTTTATAGGAGACTTCTTACTTTTATTTTCCAACTTTACCCCACAAATATGGCTGTTACATCTTCGTCCACAAATAATTATTAGACTACACAAAAATATTAAAGAATCATATTTTCAATCACAAATGAACCCAATGTGAATATGGTACATGTCTTAAGAAGAATTTTCAGAAAGGACTTCAACTAACTACGCCAAAAAGAAGTCTGAATTTCGTACCACAGGGTGTTCTTATGGACACATGTCGCATATGTTGTAGATGTACCTGACAGGTTGTTTCTAAAGGCTTGGCACCTTAATTGTTAGGGTTTGACGCTGTTGTCGCTGATTACAATTTCAGGCAGACAAGTGAAGTTGTTAAGAAGCTAAGAATAGTGAGGCAAGTTTTCGTATAACTTCATATTTAATATCCAATTACAACATATTTATTGAATAAGGATTTACCGATGATCAAGCACTTAAACGCAGCAGAATCCTCTTCAGTTAATTAGTAGTTGCTCAGTTTCTCGAGACATTTCTTGCCTCATATGTAGAATATAAATCTTTACATACAATTTATTTATTGTAAAAGCCATTGCTACAAGCCAAATATATTTAAGTTTTAGAAAGGTTTATAGTGTCTAAAGTATTACTAATATAGGTGCAACTTTGATATTACGCTATACGTAACATTCTAAACATAGCCATAAATTTGTGGTAACATTGTACGTAACATTACTAACATAGCTGTACCTTTGACACCACGGCTACGTAATATTTTTGCCCAAAACTTTACAGTAATAAACATTCAGACGCCTTGGTTCGCCCAACGGAAAGGAGTTCGATTTAACAATTTGAAGGTATCAGAATGGTATGGAAAAATATCTTCAGTTCATTATACAGGGTGATTCTGTCGCTAGAGGTCCCAAACTATTTACAGACAATAGTTTTGGGCCTCTAGCGAGAGAATTACCCTGTAGAACGGTAAATATAGTATCTGTGGCACATACGGATACACATCTGTTTCTTATTTACGTTACATTTTCGTGTATATATCTGCGATCGACAGTCAAGTTACATACATAAAAAACCCCGTTGGTTTCAATGCAAAAAAAAAAACTGAAAATATATTAACATATATTAATGTGTAAGCAACAGGAATGTGTCAAATTAGCAGGTTAATAATTGTCCAATGTAGGTATTAGAAACAAATGATAAAACTACATTATAAGTTATTGAAAATAATTTTAAATCAAAGTACGCAATAATTGTAGCGGTTCTTATACTCACTCCTTTAAACAAAGCTACATGGAACAACCATAAAATGCACTCCCCTTGACGTGGTGCACTTCATGTGTTGAGCTATGGAGGGGGTATGTTAAAAACACATTTTTCATAAATATTTTGTTTCAAGATAAATGGTTTGTCAAAATAGGTCGAACATTAGTCACCCCATCACTTGAGATTTTCCTGAATAAAAACCTTTGTAACATTCCTTGGAAGATCTAGTCCGACGTAAAACTTCAACTCCAAATTTTTTCTTATAGCTTATATCTGTGTGGTTGCATTGTGGATGCTGTGGATTAGAGAGTCTTAAAATTGTTAAATAACAAGTTAAGTCATCAAGGGTATTAGCGGCATATCGTGTTTTCAAGGATGGCATACATACACTTGCAGCATTTAGAAATTAATTCCTATACTATATTCACACTATGAGAATAACACACACTCGAGGCGTTCGAGAAAAAGGTGCTGAGGCGAATTTATTTGCCTAAGTGGGAGGAAGTAAAAGGGTGCTGAGGAATTTTAAATAATGAGAACATTCATGGTTTTAACATCTCGACAAGTATTATTAGGACGAATAGACCCAGGAGAATGAGATAGGTGGGGCATGCGACACAGAAGGGAAAGGATGGGAAGAGATAAATTGTTTCAGTCGAATTGCCTGGATAGCTGAGAAAATCTTAGCGTCAGAGGTTCACAAATTTTCCAAAAATGTAGGAGCCATCTCAAAATTCTAGGCGCCGAAAGAGTGATAACAAGCAAATTCCATACGGAGGACACCAAAAAATTAGAAATCACCGTAAAAATTGAGTCTCCACGGCGGTTTGGAGCCCGGGGTTGTGTACCTCTCTTTTAGCTTCTCAAGAGCGAGTCTACTGTGTGGACGATTTTGCATAGAAATGTAGGATGATTGGTGTATGATTAATTTACAGTGATTTGAAGAAGCCGGTTGTGCCCTATTTAAGACACTAACATGGAATTTAGCTGAAAGGACTGAGAAGAACCTCATATTTCTCAGTCGATATCACCGGCATCCCTGCCAGATTCCAACAAAGCCTGTCTTGAACACAAGTCGAAAGAATACCGTTGAAGCAATCTGTTCGGCGACTCCTTTAATAACAGGCTATTAAATTACTGTTAAATTAGCTAGAGGCCTGAGATAAAAACTTTAACACAAAAGGCTACAGCCTGCACAGTAACTTAATAGGTAAGCTAAGAGAAATGTAATTAAAAACAACAACGGAAAAAAAATGTTATTGCATTTCGGAACAATTTCATGAAAGACTTTCCAAACACTCTGAAGCGAGCTACGCCATAACCTAGTTAAGGATTTTCAAATCAGCAACGACAAAGTATGGAAACTTGTACTTCAATCACCTGATTACATTCAACCAATCTTAAATTCCATTAAATTTCTGGTTATCGTTTAGTAATTTTGATATAAAACGACCAAAATTATACGTTACGCTATGTAGGCCACCTAATCGTAAATTCATACCCACTTTATATTCAAAGTAGATTTCAGTAACGCACATATTAGCCTGATATCAGCCTTCGGGAGGGATTTCATTTCCCTTCTTTTGCTGCAGGAATAACTTAAAGGATTGAGCTCAAGTGCAACGCCATTCTGTCGATTACCTACCTGCATAATCGATAGATAGATGAGCAGATTGCAGTAAAAAGGGTTTAAGTGTCCAGTTGAGTGTTACATTAATGAGCTCTATATTGCGTACGCTACTTAGATTGAAGAAGAAGAAGAAGAAGAAAAAGAAAAGGAACCTTATAAAATTGTAAGAAGGAAAAATAAAGAAGGTAGTAGAGAAAGCAGAGGACTCGTCTGTCCCCTTTTCTTTTCCCATGGAAACTGGAATAATGTCAACCTTTGTACTAAAGTTATTACATTCACTATCACATAAGAAAATGTTTTAATACGCAGTCACGTATGTAACCAAGTTGGGATGCTTAGCTCCAAAAGCAGAACATATAAGCTATACAATATTTATAGCACCGACTTCGGTCAAGCATGATTTAGAGATGGGTTTAAATTCAGAGACCAAACAGTCAATTTTATTCACAAATCCTGATGTGAGTCTGGATTCCGACTTCCATCATTCATAAACATTCATCCTGCCGAACGAATCTTAGGTAATTAATTTATGGATAAGACGATGGGATAGGAGAATAGGAGCAAACCGCACAAAAACTTATGAAGCAACAGTAGAAGAAGGGATAATACAGCCGGGATAATTACTGCATAAGCCAATTCTTATCGGATACTTGAATCACATTGGAAGATCTGCATGGAAAAACCACTGAGATTCAGCATGCATTTTGTTAATAACTTGGTAAAAACTGGCTAGCAAGTTTCGCAAAATATCACATTTCACGTCCTCTGTAACTGCTATTCGACCTTTGGCTTCGATAAGCATAAGAAAGCCTAAAAGTAGTGTGGATTTGCTCATGATAATGTGCAGTAGCAGAACCCTCTCACACAGTAAACAAACTGCAAAATTCAGAGAAGTCCGAAAGGTTTGTAAAGGACCGTCTCACTGAATGTAAGCTTCTCAAGAGGAGGTTTATTTGGCGCTCCGTCAGCGCAGCGACATAAATTCAGTATGCCTTCAACAAGATAGGGAGGCGAACAAAGTACACTACTAAAAAGATGTTTATTTATTTAATATCCTATAGTTGCACTGATCCAGACGATCGTCCATTATTTATCTTTACGCGTGCAGATGAGATCTGTCTGTTTAGCAGTAACAATTTTACGGCACGTGTGGCCTTGCATTACAGTCTTTGAAAACAGAGAGGCCACCAAAATTCACGACATAAAATGCGTACTAAGTAGTGAAGGTCACCCTACCTTTTTATATCGATGTACATGGTTACAAGGTTCTAAAAAATTAATTTCAATAATTATTCACACTACTCCGAATTTTGAAGTCTAGGAAAAATAGAAGAACATTTCCTCCTGTAAGAGATTTCTTCCGTTACTACCATTTTTCTTCCGTTATTGCCATGTTTCTTCCGTTACTACCATGTTTCCCGTTTAGCCTTGGATAAAATAAATTAAAAACCTGAAATGGCAGTTTACTATTGCCACACACCGCGTCCTACAATGCAAATGCCAAACCCACAAATATAATCTGATTCTATAAATATACGGTTCTGGCGAGACGTTTAGCACCAATAACGACCTAATGGCCAGAAGACCGAAGTATTCTGAGAAGAAAAGCTGAGTAGATTGATAAGTAGTTACCGACGTTCCAATGGTTACTCTAGCTCCGACGCACCATGTGGATAACGCTACCTGCTTCACAGTCATTGAGATATTACTGTAATGCTAAAAATTTGCATATTGTGCTCCATTTTGTCTCGAACCTTATTGTGGACCTCAAGTAAACTGGAAGAACCAAACCACATTTTAAATTCCGATCCTGTCAAGAAATGTATACATTTTAAGCTGTGATTTCACCGACAACAAGACGATAGTCAGAAGGACACAGTGCATTCCAAAAGCTTAACTTCTACAAATTTAACGTCGAATGGCATTTAAAAAAACAGCATGCACATACGAGTGTAAGATTCCGAAGACTACTGGTTGTTACTCTTATTAGCACGCTCTGCAGAGTGGGTCAGGAGAACACGATATTTTGGGAGGTGTTGGTATGGGCTGTTGTAAGATAAAAACACATATGGACATTATGTATTATTCTGAAAGGTTACCGAGAGAGAGAGAGAGCTGTCTGAATCTACAAATCTATTTTGCGAATGGTCATAAGCCTTACTTAAAAGGGGAGGGGAAGGAGCAAGTGGAGCACATGCACCTCCCCATACTTTCTACATAAGAAGAGCTTAATCTGTCAAGAATACTTAAAATTCAGCTGACAGTAAGAGATATTAAGTATTAGTTCAAACGAATACTCCCTCATCTTTATAGTTCGACATGTTTGTTAACTAAGTTCCTAATATCCATGGTCTATTTTGTCCTAATCTCCCAGTGTTATTACTTTATTAACCAAGTTAGGCCTATATGAATGTTAATAAATAACGGGAAATTACTTATTGTTTATTTTATTAGGGACGTTTCAAAACGTTTTAAAAGCGAATATTAGCTTAGTCAGTTCTGCCCGTCTGTCCGCAAGGAACAACTCGGCTCTTACTAGAAGGATTTTCACGAAAATTGATATTTTAGTAAATCTGATGTGTGGTTGACCGTGCATCGTAATTCAGTATGGAATAAGAAACTAACTAGATGTCACTTTGTGTTATCCTTTATTACTCCTATAGAAGATGCTCAACATGTTTCGGGCAACAATGTGTCCATCTTCAGGAGCTGACGACTGTGAAGTGTTATGGCCACGTGTTGGTGCGTGGCACAACTAGTTGTGCTACGAACTCCTCAATGGACACAATACCTGCTGCTAACCGGTTCTGACAGCCTTCCTGCAGCCACGGCACAATACCAACACGTGGCGATAACACTACGCAGTCGTCAACTCCTGAAGATTGGCACATGGTTGTCCGAAACATGTTGAGCAACTTGTAAAGGAGTAATAAAGGATAACACAAAGTGACATATAGTTGGTTTTTTATTCCATACTGATATTTTAGTATTTTTTAAAACTCTTTTGAGAAAATTCAAGTTTCGTTGAAATCGAAGTACTTTATACGAAGACCAATGTACATTTTTTATCACATCTCGCTCAACTCTTCTTAGAATCAGAAATATTTCAAACAAAAGTATAGAGAAAACAAAACATACGTTATTTTCAAAATTTTTTTTTCGAAAGTCGTGCCGTTTATGAGATAGTGTGAAAGAATAATGTACAACCGAGCACGCCACAGATGACAATATGGTGCACACGCATTGCATTGTGAATAACGGAGGCTACAAACACACTTACAGAATATGTAATATGTATTGATTTTCCACTACAATAATGGTTGCACGAACGCGTCTCCATGTTGCGCTAGACGTGCCTTGCTTCTCTTGCTTCAATTTTAATGTTTAGTTGACAAACCTTTTACACATAAATGACAAATTGCTACAGTTCACCATAAGTTTTCGAAAATCCGACCGTCATCCTCAGTGCACTTTACAACTCTTGTACCATAGATCGCCTGTTGTATGTCTGAGTTGATCTTCGCCTTTATGCGGGTAGCAACATCCAAAATTCGAGCGAGCAATTCGTCTCGTGTATCCACTTTTCTTTTGTAAACTTCGCTCTTAATCAAAAGCCAAAGACAAAAATCTAACGGAGTTAGGTCTGGAGATTCAAAGAGCTCTATCGAGGTAAACATTCAGAATTGGACATAAGTTCAAACGAACCTTTTTCTCACAATGACCGATAATTTCTCCTCACAAAATACTGACCTTCCGTCTGCATCACCCTGCAGAAATCAAATTCACCTCCACTTTCAGAACTCAAAATTTTACTTTCCACTTCCAGTCGATGGCTACTTAAAATCCATTAAAATTACACAGACGAGGAGTAAAGGACTGGGGTTTGTTTATCTCAGATGCCAGATGTAATGACGGACTGTGTTTAACTCAATTAATCCAGGCAAACCCTGAAGAAGGAACTTACGAGGTCAAGTAGATAGCTCAATCCACACAGTGCCCTATATTTTCAGTAACCTTGCTTAGTTCAGAAAACATTGTGGCATAAAAAATACTGTTTCACTATTATATATAAGAAATATGTCAGTTTTCACGCTGAGTAAAATATCGACAACCGTCACCGGAATACAGCGTTACAGCAGTCTCTAATAAAGGATGTTATGTGCTTTCACTACATTTGTTGCATTTGTTACAACTGTGTTACTAATGATTTATCTATAATAGATTTAATTTTTTCTCCTAAAACAACACCCATGAGTGCAGTCAACAGAGTTTTGTGTATGTACATAAAAAAAAACACTTCCGTACCGTAAAAAGTGGCTTCTCCAATATCAATAACTCAAAACGTAATCTCCACGAATTTCAATTTATCGCAAACGAAACTGAATATAAAACATTTAATCTGTGCGATATGATGCATGATGTTGTGTCTCTAAACACTAATCGAATCGTGTTTACAAGAGAAAAAAATCACTTCCTCATTGCACTGCAAACATTTGTGACTTGTACCAAAATTAAAATTGATAAAGTGTTGGGCCTACAATAATGACAGAAATCTAAGTATTCAAACACAACAGCACACTACTTTTGTTTTATTTTTGACGTTGTACATAGCTGAAACTGGTGAATTACTAATTCTTCACTTAAAAAATCACTGATATCTTCCCGTTCACCAGCTAAAAACTTATTTACTAAGACGCAAGGAAGTAGGTTCAGAATGCGACTCCTTTCTTTCAAAGAAACAACAGATTTATAGAAATCACTTTATAAATAAAACATCTGCAAGATTTTCTAAAAAGTCGCGTTTGTGGCAGTGCCTTTATTAAATATCTGCTTATTGTACCTCCAACCTCGCGCACACAATCCTGCTATCATTAATTCAAATTTAGAACGTTTTGTATCTTTATCTCCAACATAACACGTACAAAGAATCCTTTCCATATCAAAAGCTTTCAATATAAGAATATGATATAATATATTGTCCACGTTTTGAGAAATATTTGGTACACACAGTGTTTCAGAAACTGACACTGCTTCCCCGAGTATCATCGTAAAATAATACTGTAAACTGTATTATGTTTGTTCCACCACAGAGACAGGACAAGGATTAGTTCGATGGCTTTAGAAGATAGCTTACTTAAAGAAGATTGAAAGTATGTTTTATCTTCGGAACTTTTTCCCCCGCATCACCCATTATGAAAGATCAGCACAGTTCACAATTATAGATGTTGTGTGTATCAACACCGCAATCGGCTTCGCCTCTGACGTAAGTGCATCTGTGATTTCTTAAGCGTGGATATTTGAAATCACAGTTGTCAGCCACTCCTCCCGGAATCCGAGAACAATATCGTCTTGCTTCCGTCAGAAACTGGCCTACCTGCTTTCCTAGTTTTAGATTCTTGAAGTCACCTTTCTTCAGACCACGATTCAAAAGCACAGTTAGGCACACTATGATCTTCTGGTCGAAGAGAGCAGCTGTAAGCTGAAGTATACTGCAAGCCAGTAATGAAATGCAACCTCACACAAATATTGTATGCGAGGTGTCTAGTTGTTGTTTATGCTAAACTTCAGCACCTTATAAATACATAATGACCAAGAAAAGAAAATAAAACGGCCAATCACACAGATGCGACTGCTCATTATGAGGATGTAAATGACCAGTGGATCAAAAAATAATCTAACTCGGTTATAATGTCACAAAGGGGACCGAATATTTTGTATCGTTACACATGAATGTTCTTATAACCGAGGAGTATTATGTTACGGTTAACAGCGAGGGATTAATTGGTATCACAGAATATCTGACGCTATAGACAGGGTGTCACATTAACCGTTGCCGTTATAAGTGCTTTACACTCTTTATTCACTTGTGATGTCATCGCTGGCTGTTTTGAAGTAACAAAGGGCAGGTGCGCTAAGTCCACGTACATATTCCCTGGCTGTATGAAACCTTTAAGATACATTGACTTGTCTCGATTTTAGCAATAAATAAACTGTGGAATAGAACGGGATAGTGCGAATTAGATTCAACTGGCTCACAAGAGGTACCAAGCGTTTGTGATCGCAGTACTGAACATCTGTACCCCGCTACAACTGGAAAACTATTTCGCTGGCTGGGCAACAGTTAGTTTCTCGAAAATGACTCTGCTTCGAGGATTTGGTAATGTAACGTGGAACCTTTACATGTGTATAAACCATAGTGATTCTGAATTACAATAAGTACAAGACACAAACAGTTTTGTTAGCTAAATATGGAAACGAAAGAATTACATAAACTATCGGAGGATGTACTACTGACAACACAACAAACTGAGTGGTTTATGCATGATGCATTTCCCGCTTATTTTACTTGGAAAGTGACGCAGCTGTCGGTCTTCATTATCCAGATCAATGGTTAGGAAGAAACGGAACGGTTTTGTGGCCTCCCTGATCTCCTGCCTTAATCCTGCCTTATCCATGCAGCCATCAGGAGGTCATAGTTTACTCCAAAAGAGTCAACATGCGGGACGACCTCTGGCGTTTGTCGAAGCGGCTGAGATTTCTCAGCATACTGGGAATTCTGGAGGTGACAGGGCTCAGCAAGGCGTCCATATCAACGGAGAAGAAAGGGTAGGCCTGAAGTTCACCCTATAACCTGCCATGTAGGCAAAGGGGGGGGGACAGGTTTGACTGTACTCTTTTTTTAACCTTGGCGTTAGATGGGTTGGCTGGTTAACATCAAGCCCCGGCCGCTTTGTCCCTGGGAATTACACCATATCGTGTGTATAGGAGGCTGGGTGAGACCCAAGGCCGGTCTGGTAGGGTGCGGAAAACTCACTCCCACCGGGATTCGATCCCCGGACAGTCCAATACACAGAAACCGCGAATACGCTCGCCCAGAATATATACACGGAGAATATTTTAGGTAAATTTATAAAAGCTTTGTTAATATTGATAAGCTATATTTTATTAAAACCTTATTAATATGGTGAATAAATTTGTTCGTAATACACAAAATTGTTTGCTTAATGTAATTTCCTAATATTCCTTTCCTCAACAACAAACCGGTTTTAACCTCAAGCTTACAGGAAAATTTTATCTTCACTTTAAGGGCATAACACTAAACTTTTACATTCATCGTTCATAACTAATAACTCCCTTGCCTAATATTGGTATATCTCATTGACATACCTGTTCATATGGCTACATACTCATGTTTTATGACACATTTAACAAAACAGGCAATACATCAGACTATATACTGAGGAATGATAGAATAAGTGAATAATAAACTAGGAAGGATATGAGGGAAAACGGTCGTGGCCATATTGAAGTAAAGTAAAACAGTCCCGTTACAAGCCTGGAGTGACCTAGAGGGTTGCAGGAAGTTAAGGTTCCCAGATTTCGTGATAAGGACACAGGATGGTGGTAAGGTTGTGAACCTTACGCACCGACCGCCTCTACCCCCAGGAAATGCTCCTGGTACTCATTTCTGTTAGAGGCTGAGTCGACCCCAGGACCATAGTGCGATCGGGTGGATTTTATGTCAATGGAAAATTCCAATGACACCAGCTGGAATCGAACTAGCGACCTTCCGATTTGTAGCATAGCACCTTAACCACTGTGCCACCGAGGTCCCCCATATTGAAGTACAATCACGAAATATACGCTGAGACAGACGAAAAATAGCTCCAGTCTAAAGACTAGACGTCCCAGCTAATATTAGAACCAGATAACTAACCCATGCAAGACAATGCGCTACGGCTGCATTCAACTCGCTCGGCATACCTCCGTATTAAATAGAAATATCCCATTCCCAATTAAACTTTTACGGACACATTTGACTGAAACGAAACGAATGATAAAATGTGAAGCTGCAATATATGTGCTGGCACACGGATTTTTTCATGTGTCAGTTATGTGACAGAGACAAAATATGTTGATGGCATCAATTGACTCTGCCCTGAGGTAGATGTCCTTTCAAATCAAACGATTTACAGTGAATGGACAGGTATCAATTTCGCAAACAGAAGTCCCAGACTTAGGGCAGTTGCAAGTTGTGCAGCTTACCTTAGCAGTTCTGAGGTAGGATTATTTCTGACAAAGCAGAAAAATTTTAAATTTAACCAGGACTGAGGACTCATTATATTTATCTACGATGTGTGTAAATATCACATCACTCAGTACTTCCGATTACAAACAATTAATTATGCACAACTGCGAAATATTTGTATGTTTACTTTCCAGTTGCGTTGTGTCCCAGGACTGAAAAACTGTCATACAGCAACCCGGCACGCAACGTTTTGTTTGTATCGAATTATTGATTAGTTCCAAGGAAGAATACAAATTCGCATCGCCCGAAGCCATACGTACAGCAACACGTTTCACTACTGGAATTTGTACAGTACAAAGCTCACCACAATTTTTTATGCTTTTGAAGTAAGCTACAGTAATGTATGTGGGATTCACTAACAGTAATGATACCTATTTGTTTCGGAAAAAAAGTACTTCCTCTCTTTCATCAGAGACGAACACAGGCGATGGAACAAGGCAATAATTTTAATTTTCTAGGGTTTTCCTTCTTCTTTTAAAGGGTTACGTTGAATGCTTTGCGGATTGTATATGTACACCTTGAATCGTTACCTTGTAATATTTCAGTATTTATCTAGTTGGTTTGTTACACGAGGCCAATCTTCTCCATTCTGATCACGTATTAGCCACACACCTCTAAACGCTTGGACCTCAACGGCATTCAATGAAACTACTGATTATGCCGACCCGTGCGAATACTACTGATTATAGGCGGAGGTGCCACAGCACTCTTAACAAATCGGACTTAAATAAATACACTGTGTTTTAGCAGGTGTTGTCTTCGTCTGGAAGGAAGTTTCTCTCCCCATCCTCGAAGCAGACCATGTCTGTGTTGTGAATGATGTGTTGTTGTCAGGTAGATGTCTCTGCGGCGAGCTGATCACTCGTCCAGAGGAGTCCTATAGACTGTGGTGGGTCGTTGAGTGTGATCTAGAAACCTCGTGATTGAGGAGGGCCTTGCTTACTGGGGGCTGTTGCGCCCCCCCCCCCCCAAACATAAACTCACTTACGTAGTAAATTAATAAGACTGTTACTTGAGACAGATTTTTATTATGTCTATGAAAAATCATTCCTTCAACAAACATGAGGTCGTCATTACTAAATTTGTAGTTATTTCTTTCTTTAACCTTATAATTGATCAGCTGATCAAAAACTTTATAGACACAACGACGAAATGAGCTAATATTCTTGGAAAGCAGTGAGAAGGAATGTTTAAAGCCCAACCCAAGTGATCGCGTTTAAAGCCCAGCCCAAATAACTGCGCGCACCATACCGTCTGAGTTATCATCATGAAGTCCCGCATTTTGTCACACAGTGCTGCATGTATTTAGTATCACTGCCAAAGACAAAGAGCGGTTATTTCCCAGTAAAACCTTCATAGGTTTGTTTTATAAAGGTCACCGTTTGTGTTATGTGTAGGATATACGTATAACTGAATTTGTACCTGCAGTTTGGATGATCCATACTTAATCTACGGAGAACAACATTTACTTGTCCCCTTTGCTTACATGCAATGGGACTCCAGCATAGTTAATTTCAGCGCGCATAAATGGTGGCATTTGTCGAGGGGTACCAAATACTGCAATATCCATACTTATACGGATTTAATCGATAGAATATATATAATTGCACACTCTAGCACAACGTTTTATTAAGTAATTACAATTAAAAGATAAATAACTCATTTTTAACAGCAACATCTTTCAGCTTCTCTTATAGAGCCATCTTCAGGCTGACCTCTAAAAAGTGTTAGATACAATTAGCAATGCTTTAGAGTATGAGATCTCGTTTACGTATTATTGATATATATTATTAATTAAATATAAAAGTTTATACTGATTTAATCGATTAGTTTATGAAGTATTTCTGAAAGTATCAATGCATACATCAGGCAAAACTACTTGAAAGCTTGACAGGACCTTACCAAATTTGATGCTGTGACACAACATTAGAAGAAAATGCCTGCCTTCGTACCTGAATGTGCAATGTAGCCCGCAATACACACACACCTCACAATCTGCTTCACTTCCTTTATAGATAAGCTGGTGGAAAGAGGTTTTGCAAAGTTTACAGTACAAAAATTCTGGACTCTTCGCAGTGACAAAGCAGAATGTATATATGTTGTTATTTGAGATTCGTATTAAGAGCTTATCGATAATTCCGAGTAGAATAATGCAACCTGAGACACTGTACAGCTCTGCCACAACAACATAACAATACATCAGCATGGTTGAGGCAAAAACATTGTCATCGATCAGCCACCTGACCCGAATACACGACACCGAGTGGGGCGCTGGAGTGCCTTATTCCATGTAACTGCTAACACACATCGATACTTTGTGCATCCATCTCAGAGCGAAGTAGTCCGTTCTCTCTGTATCAAAACTACATCGCTCGGAGAGCTTCGGATTTTAGCGGACTTCTTCACCAGGAGCGAAACACTTTAAGGTCTTTATTTATCTCAGTATTTAACCAACTTGATGCACAAAATTTGTTTCACAATAAATTTTATTTCATGCCTCTACATGTTTCGAGCACATGTGCTCATCATCAGGAGGTCAAAATTGCATTAAACA
>Ga0131853_10004733_pt1 | contig 24410 bp, 18 predicted proteins | sample TergutLab28metaG_FD_92764 | JGI IMG/M metagenome (GOLD analysis project Ga0131853, IMG submission 92764) | Labiotermes labralis P1 segment gut microbial communities from Petit-Saut dam, French Guiana - Lab288 P1 (version 2) (version 2) | ecosystem: Host-associated > Arthropoda: Insects >...
ACCAGCGTGTACAATTGAAAACAAAACTGACGCCGCTGGAAAAACGACGCCAGTTCACTTGATTCTTTTTCATTTCCGATAGGGTGCTTCTTTCCCCGTCCGCTTTTTTTGGTGCAGTACAATCACGGACCCCGGGCGGTTCTTTTTATCCTTACATTTCCGTAAATTCATCCTTGCCCAGCCCGCAAAGGGGACAAGTGAAATCTTCGGGAACGTCTTCCCACTTTGTTCCGGCGGCGATGCCGTTATCCGGGTCGCCCGCCGCTTCGTCATACACGTATCCGCATACACATTCGAATTTCATGCCGTTTACCTCCTTCCCCGATTGATCCGCGTTATATTAAACAGGTTCGAAATCACCCGCTCCGTGCTTGCACAAGGGGCAAACGATATCCTCGGGCAAGGTTTCCCCCTCGTATACATACCCGCATATTTTACAAACAAATCCTTTCTTTTGACCCGGCGGTTTTTGGGGCGCGGGCTTGATACGGTCGAAGTAATATTGATAGGTCGCGCTCCTTTCCGCGGACAATGCGGCGGCTTCAACCACTTCGGCGATAAAGAGCGTATGGGAACCGTAATCGAGGGCTTCGCGTACCTTGGCGGAAATCATGGCGTTGGTATGCTCCGCGATATAACGGATGCCGTTGGCGGACCGTACTTCGGCGCGGTCATCGGCAAACTTGTCGGTATCCCGCCCGCTGTGGAAGCCGAACCGTTCAAAGAGACGGAAGGGTGCGCTTTCGGCCAGCACCGAAACGTTAAACGCGCCCGATTCTACGATCATATTATGCGTATGGTTGGCCTTGTTTACGGCGACGGATATCCGCAGGGGCGATTCGGTGATTTGGGTGACGGTATTGATGATACAGCCGTTGTCTTGACCGTCCGTATGCGCCGTCAATACGAACAATCCGTAAGAGAGCTTAAACATCGCGCGGGTATCGATGGCTTGTTTTTGCGGCGCGTTTTCATTTTTTACGGAGGTTCCTTTTTCGGAGGTTACTTTTTCGAAATCAACCGCCAACGCGTCCGCGAGGGAATGGATTTCCGCAAGCTGTTCCGTTTTGACGGCCGATCGGATGCTGATCATATTATCGAGGATTTTTATATTCTTGCACTGTTCGAATTTCGCGCGGATCAACCCCCCGCTCGTCGGGGCCCATGAACCGTTTTCGATAATCGCAACGGTACGGTTTTGTATATTATGCGCTGTTAAGTCATTGATCAACGCTTCCATCGTTATAAAAATCCCCGCGTTGTACGTCGTGGAAGCGAACACAAGATGGCTCCAGCGGAACGCCGCCGCCACGATTTCCGAAGCGGGTGTAACCGATACGTCGTACATCACGGTTTTGACCCCGCGTTCACGCAATCGGACGGAGAGGATTTCGGCCGCGTTTTCGGTATTGCCGTACACGGAAGCGTAGGAGATCATAACCCCGCGCTCCTCCGGTTCGTAACGGCTCCAAAGCGTATATTTCGATAAAATGTCCGTTATATTCCCGCGCCATACGAAGCCGTGCAGGGGACAAATCATTTCGATTTCGAGGGCGGAGGCCTTTCCGAGCAGCGACGCGACCTGCGCCCCGTACTTGCCCACGATATTCGTATAATAACGCCGTGCCTCGTCCATATAATCCCTTGTGAAATCCACTTCATCGGCGAACAATGCCCCGTTTAACGCGCCGAAGCACCCGAAGGCGTCGGCGGAGTAGAGTATCTTATCCGCGGAGTCGTACGTCACCATGACCTCGGGCCAATGGACCATCGGCGCCATGACAAAATGCAGCGTATGCCTGCCGGTTACAAGCGTATCGCTTTCCTTAACGACCAAGGCGCGTCCGTTCATGTCCAAATCGTGAAATTGTTTTATGAAGGCCAGCGTCTTCGCGTTGCAAACGATAGCCATGTCCGGGAATCGGTCAATTAAATCGCGTATACCCGCCGAATGGTCGGGCTCCATATGCTGTACGATGAGATAATCGAGCGTCCTGTTTTTTAAGACCTCAGCGATGTTTTCCATAAAACGGTGCCGTACCGACAAATCGACCGTATCGAAAAGCACGGTCTTTTCGTCCATCAGCAAATACGAATTGTACGATACGCCCTCCGGGACGGAGTAAACCCCCTCAAACATCGCCAAACGGCGGTCATTCGCGCCGACCCAGTACAAATCATCCGTTACCTTCCTTACGCAATACATAAACACCTCACCCTTCTTCCATAAATCCCATTACGCGGTTCCGCCCCGCTTCCTTGGCCCTGTACATCGCCTTGTCGGCGCTGTTGATGATTTCGGCCAATTCCTTTATGTCATCCGTTTTCGAAGCCACGCCGAAGGAAGCCGTCACTTCGATTTCCATGTCGTTTATATAAAACGGGGAATTCGATACGACGCGGCTAACCCTTTGCGCGGTTTTTAACGCGTTTTCGTACCCCACGCCCGGCATGATAATAACGAACTCCTCGCCGCCGTAACGGGCGATCACCGTTTCCTGCTTAAGCACATGGCGCACGCGGGAGGTAAAGATTTTTAGTACCTCATCCCCTACAATATGCCCGAACCGGTCGTTAATGGACTTAAATCGGTCGATATCCGCGATGATGAACGAAAAGTCCCGCCCGTTCCTTATACAGTTCGCCAGTTCCCGTTCCGCCTTGTCGACAAAGTACCGCCGATTGCGCACGCCCGTAAGCGCGTCGGTCGTGGCGGCCTTCCGCGCGATGCGTTCACGCTCGCGGGTCGCCTCAAATTCGTTGACCGTGGCGATGAACACCGCCGACACCTTGCATATGGCGAAGAAGAACATGCCCAACCCGCTGAACCGCACCGAAAAAAACGGCAGCGTAAAGTACAGGATATCCAGCACAGACGACACCATGAAGACCAGTACACCCGCGAAGAAGAACGCCTGGCTGACGTTGACCTTCCTAACCTTTACGACAAAACAAATGAGGATATAGAGGATAACCGCGCCGTAAATCAAATAGCTGCCCAATTTCACGTAGCTGATAAACAAGGTGCCGCCGAAGAGGTAAACCGCGATGAGGGAACCCATAAGCGCGTAGAACACGCGATAAAAGACCTTGTGCAGGACATTTGGGAACAACGTGGGAACGATCGCCGCCGCCAGCACCGCCGCCAAGGGTACGGTGATGTATTCAACCTTATATTTGACGTGCCAATCCAGCCACGGCATCAGCACCGTAAATACGGAGCCGCCGATCACCCCGATGCGGAAGAAGCACACCAGGCAGAACATCATGCAGTACATAATCCCGCGGCTGTGGGCTTTAAGGAAGTACGCAAGCGGCAAAAGGGCCAGCGCCAGCGCGAAGAAGGCCCCCATCATGATCGTGTCTTGGAAGTCCGAGACGCGGTTTTCATCCAGCAGCGCGGTGCCGCGGCCGACCGTCCAATTGTAGTGTTCCCCGGTACCCCTGTGCACATGATTGGAGGATTGCTGGACGATCTCAATAACGCCGTCTATCGGGCGCGCGGTAAAGGCGATGCGCCCCGTGTCGGGTATGTTAGCCGCCCTGTCCTCGTGCGGGCTTCCGATTTCCAATAATAATTCGCCGTTTACATATATCCGCGCGCCGAAGTACAGCGACGGGCGCGAAAGCGTATACCATCCGTCGTCCGGCAATAAAATGGTCAAGCGGCTGGTCGCGGCCCGTTCGCGGTTGACGATGCCCGTAACCGCCTCATGCTCGCGGCGAGCAAATTCAACCGGGCAAAGCAACGCGTCCGGTATATAGGAAATATCCCCTTCAAAGCGGACGTTGTGCCGCGTCATATCCACGCCGCGCAAATCCCACACGTTATCGTGCCCCGCTACGCCGACCTTCGGCAGCGCGGACCCGTTATTGACCAAAATAATAATAATCAGCAGCACAAAAGGCAGTACGGCGACGGATAAAAGCGCGAACCTTCCTTCAAACGGGTTTTTCATAAACATTAACCGCCTTTAATAAAATCAATGAAGTATTACACACATCCACTTTTTGTTCAATCATCGATTGTATAACCCCGCATTTTGTTATATACTGCGGACGGTACCATTTTACATATAACCGATTTACGGGAGGATGTATGAAAATGAAGAAGCCATTGATCTTGCTCTTAATTGCCGTGGGAATCGTCTGCGCGTTGTCCGCTTGCTCGCGGGGCAAGGGCGACGGCCTCATTCGGGTGGGGATCATTAACAATCCACCGGCGGAATCCGGCTACCGCGAAGCGAACGTCATCGACTTCGAGCGGGTCTTTACCGAAGAAAACGGTTACATCGCGCAAACTTTTTACAGCGCGATGCACAATGAACAGCTCAACGCCGCCCGCCAATTTATCAGCGACGGCGTGGATTACCTGCTGATCTCCGCCGCTTCCTCGGACGGGTGGGACAGCGTGCTCCGCTCGGCCCGGGACGCGGGTATCCGGATCTTTTTATTTGACCGGATGATCAACGTGCCGGAATCATATTTCGAGGCGGCGGTGATTTCCGATATGGCCCGCCAAGGTGATATGGCCGTGCGTTGGCTCAGGAACCAACGGCTTGACGTATTTAACGTCGTCCATATCCAAGGCGCGATGGGGTCGGACGCGCAAATGGGGCGTACCGCCGCGCTGGACAGGGAATTCGCCTCCGGCGCGATGAACAAGGTTCACCAGCAATCGGCCGCTTGGGATGAGGACACCGCGACGGACATCGTACGCTCGGTCATCCAATCCGGCGCGTCGTTTAACGTAATATACGCGGAAAACGACGGCATGGCGCGGGGCGCCGTTACCGCGCTTACCGAAGCGGGCATTTCCCACGGCATTAACGGGGACGTCGCCATCATCGGGTTTGACGCGAACAAATGGGCGTTGCGGGAGCTGCTTGCGGGCAATTGGAACTATAACGGCCAATGCAGCCCCTTCCAAGCCGCCGCGATCGATGAAATGATCAAAATACTGGAAAGCGGCGGAACGCTTACGACCAAGATCGTCATATCCGACGAAATAGGCTTTGACGCGCGTACGATAACCCAAGCGGATATCGATACCCATGGCCTTGGGGAATAAGCTCCTCCTCCTTATTGTATTTATTATAACGCTCGTCGTTTTCGCCGGTTGTACGGGCGAAAACGACGAGGGCGTTGTTTTTACGTATTTTCGGGACATTCCGGGTATAACGGCGGAAGAAATCGAAGCCGTCGAATACTTGCAAAGGACCCGAAACAATTTCCGCTTTTCCGCCATCTACGGTACGGAGCTGTTCGTCGGGGATGACGGCAGGATGCAGGGCTTTACGGCCCTTTTTTGCAATTGGCTTTCCGAGCTTTTTGAAATACCCTTCGTACCCGGCATCGTCGAATGGGATGAACTGATCGACGGGTTGGAAAGCGGCGCGATCGACTTTACGGGCGAGCTGGCCGCCAACGACCAAAGGCGCCGGGAAGGGTATTTCATGACGGACGACATCGCCCAGCGCCAAATCATCACCCTGCGCTTGGCGGACGCCCTCCCCTTTGCGGAAATCTCCGCCGTCCGCCCGTTGCGTTACGCGTTCCTGCACGATGACCCCATTGCGGACGTCATCGCCAGGCGTGAACGCCAAGCCTTCGAAATGATCACCGTGGACAGCAACCTGCAAGCCCTTGAAATGCTCATAAGCGGTGAAATCGACGCCTTCTTCAACGAATCCTCGGCGGAAGCCGCTTTCGGCTTCTTCGATTACATCGTCGCGAGTATCTATTATCCCATTATTATAACCCCCGTATCCCTGGCGACGCGCAACGAAGCCCTAAAGCCTATCATCAGCGTCATACAAAAGGCCCTCGATCACGGGGCCAAGCACCATTTGATACGGCTCTACAACCAAGGGCACCAGGATTATCTGCGGCATAAGTTCCGCATGATGCTGACCCCCGAGGAACGGAATTTCCTGGGCGTCGGCGCAACGGTTCATTATGTGGCCGAAACCACGAACTACCCCCTCAGCTTCTTTGAACCGCGCACGGGCGAATTCGAGGGCCTTGCCATCGATATCATCCGCGAAATTGAGAACATCACGGGCCTCCCGTTCAAACGCGTCAACGACGAGCATACGCAATGGCCCGACCTGCTGGGTATGCTTAAAAGCGGGGAAGCCTCGATGATCACTTCCCTGATCCCGTCGGATGACCGGATCGGGTATTTCATGTGGCCGGGCGAATATTTCTTCCGAAATTACCTGGCGTTGGTATCCAAGTCGGAATTCCGGAACATCAATATCAATGAAATTCTGACCGTCAGCGTGGGTACGGTAAAGGATACCGCGCATGGCGCTTTGTTCCGCGAATGGTTCCCCAACCATAAAAACACGGTAGAGTTCCTTACGACCTTCGATGCCTTCGACGCGTTGGAACGCGGCGACGTGGATATGGTTATGGTCAGTGAGCATCAGCTACTGATACTGACCAACTACCGTGAGCAAGTGGGCTACAAAGCGAACCTCGTCTTCGACTACTATTTCCATTCGACCTTTGGGTTGAACAGGTACGCGACCGTTTTAGCCTCCATCGTATCGAAGGCGATGCGGGTCATTGACATTAACGGCATTTCCGGGGGATGGCTGCGCAGGACGTACGACTACCGCGTCCAAATGGCGCAGGAGCGTATCATCTATATCGTGGGCGCGGTCGTCCTCGCCGCCGCGTTTTTGTTTACTATAATCCTTTTAATTAAGAAACGCAGGGAAGGCTTCCACCTGGAAGCATTGGTGACCGTCCGCACGAGGGAACTCTCCGAAGCGGTCGAAATCGCCCAGGAGGCAAGCAAGGCCAAGAGCGAATTCCTCTCCAGCATGTCGCACGAAATCCGCACCCCCATGAACGCCATCATCGGCATGTCCGAACTGTTGCACCATGAGCAGTTAAACGTTCGGCAAATGGGGTATGTCAACGATATATCCGTTTCCTCCAAATCCCTGCTGGGGATTATCAACGACATCCTCGACTTCTCCAAAATAGAATCCGGAAAGCTCGAATTAAACGCGGTAGATTACGAATTGAACGTCCTTACGAACCATATGGAATCCATGTTCGCGTACGTCGCCCAGCAAAAAGGGCTTGAATTTATCGTGGAAACAAAGGGCGAATTACCCAAATACCTGTACGGCGACGATTTACGCCTACGACAAGCGTTGACCAATATTTGCGGAAACGCCGTCAAGTTCACCGAAAAAGGCCATATTAAGATGATCGTTTGCGCCGACGAAAATAACAACCTAACCTTTAGGATCGAGGATACGGGCATGGGCATCAAGGACGAAGACCTGCCCAGGCTCTTTAACGCGTTCGAGCAGTTGGAAAAAGTCAAGAACCGCAACGTCGTGGGTACGGGCCTCGGCCTTTCGATTACGAAGGCGTTCGTCGAGATGATGGGCGGCGGTATCCGGGTCGAAAGCCAATACGGGAAAGGCACAGCCTTTACGCTGACGATTCCCATCACCGAAGGCAACCCCGATAACATCATCAGCAGCAAGATCGCCGAAGAAGACCACATCGTAAGCGCGCCCGACGCGAAGATACTCATTACGGACGACAACGAGTTTAACCTAAAGGTCGCGAGCGGGCTGTTGAGCTTTATGGATATCGAAGCGGAAACGGCGTCCTCGGGTATGGAAGCGATCGAAGCGGTAAAAAAGAACGATTATGACATCGTGTTCATGGACCATATGATGCCGGTCATGGACGGCATCGAAGCCACGCAAAACATACGCCAATTGGGCGAAAAATATGAAAAAACCATCATCGTCGCCCTCACGGCCAACGCCGTTAAGGGCGCGCGTGAAATGTATTTGCAAAGCGGCTTCAACGATTTCCTGTCAAAGCCCATAGACCCGAACCAATTGCAAATGATGGTACTCAAATACCTCCCGCCGGATAAAGTCAAGGAAGAAAAGAAGAGCGAGGACCACGCGCAAGCCGTTACGGACAAAGCGGAGCAATTGCGGCGCAAATCCATTGTCACCTTCGTAAAAGGCAACCTGGACACCTACGAGCGGATTACCGAAGCGCTTTCCACAGGCGACATAAAAACCGCGCACCGCGTTGCGCACACGTTAAAGAGCAGCGCGGGCTACCTCGGCAAAACCGCCTTGCAAGCGGCGGCGTTCGCCCTGGAGGAATCCCTCCGTAACGAAAGCGCCAACCTCAAGCCCGGCCAACTCGCAACCCTCGAACGGGAACTGGCCTCCGCCCTCCAAGAATTCGCGCCCTACATGGAGCAAGCGGAAAAAGAAAAGCCGGATGAAATAACCATTTCAACCGACGAATTAAAGGCACTACTGGAAGAAATCAAACCCCTATTGGAAAAGAGCGACTTCGCCGCGGTAGGCTACGTGGAAAGATTGCAAAGCATCGCCGCTACGAAGGAGCTGGCGGAGTTGATCGACGATTATGACTTTGAAGATGCGCTGCGGGTGCTTAAGGAGTTGGGGTAAGGTTTAATATATGTTCCAATTCTTTTATTAATCTTACTATGGGTTCTTGCGTTATATCATATACTTTCGAAAAATTTATTTCTTCGTAATCATGGAATAAGCGATGTCTTAGTCCTACCATTTGATCCCAAAATACATTGGGGTATTTTTCTTGTTCTTCCTGTGATATTTTCGAAGCGATTTCGCCTATTTGACCAAGGCAATACATGACGGATTCTTGCAAAAGCTCGTCCCTTAAATACGAATCCAACGTAATATTTTTGGTTCTTTCCTTCACTTTTTTGGAAAATATTAATATACGTTCGAAACATTCACGGACATCACGTTTCATATATAACAACACCTTCCCGATGGATATTATCAATAAGCGTCGAAGGGGTTTTAATTTCACTCATTTCGAATACATCTGTTTTTATCGGCATTTTCTTGATAATCTTCCCGGCAATACCAAAAAAGTCGAAGCCGTTAAGTTGACCGTTACTGTCAATCAATAAATCAATATCGCTTTCAACCGTCGCATCGCCGCGCGCGTATGAACCGAAAAGAACCACCCGCCGCACGGGGTGGGTTTTTACCAACGGTTCCACAATAGCTTTAATTTCGCTCACGGTCATTACATACACAACCTTAAAATAAAAGCCGTAAATAACATTGTTATTTCGGCTTTTGGTAAATAAAAAACGGAGTAGGGGGGATTCGAACCCCCGGTGGGTTGCCCCACACAACATTTCCAATGTTGCACCTTCGACCGCTCGGACACCACTCCATGTAACGGGCATTGCCCGCAACGGGGATTTTATCTTACTTTAAAAAATTTCGCAAGCCGTCCAGGGGTATTGTTTGCTGTTGGCCGGTTTCCATGTCCTTGACGGTGCAGGTGTTTTGGGTAAGTTCGGTTGCGCCGAGGATGGTTGTGTAGCGGGCGTTGATTTTGCCGGCGTATTTCATTTGGGCTTTTACGCTGCGGTCGGCGAGGTCGTTGACGGCGTAAATACCCGCTTGGCGCAGGTCTGCCGTGATCCCGTTCGCGGCGGTGAATCCCGCTTCGTCCGCGTGGCCGATGAACAACTTCGGAACAAATTGTGCCGAAGTTACATCTTGCCGTAATAATGACACCAAGCGTTCCATCCCCATGCCGAAGCCTACCGCGCCCGTGGGTGCGCCGCCCAGTTGGAAAATTAAACCGTCGTAACGCCCGCCGCCGATGACGGTTTGCGCCGGGGCGGCTTGTTGCGCCGTTGTCGCTTGCTGCGTAATTTCCGCTTGCTGCGCGGACGCGTCGTTACACGCGTCGTTTCTAATGAACTCAAACACCGTGCGGGTGTAGTAATCCAAGCCGCGTACGATTTTGCCGTCAATGATGTACGGGATACCGAAACGTGTTAACAAGTCCCGCAGGGTCGTGAAGTGCGTATCACATTCGCCGCATAGGGCCTCCGTCGTTACGGGGGCTTCCTTGATTTGCGCTTGACAATGAGGGGACTTGCAATCCAATACGCGCAGGGGGTTCTTTTCGCAGCGGGAAGCGCACAGGCTGCATAGATTTTCCAAGCGCGTCTTTAAGAAGGTGCGCAATTTTTCGTTAAAAGATACGCGGCAATCCGCGCATCCGATGCTGTTGATGTGGAGCCGCACACCTTCTATGCCCAAGCGCGTGAGCAACGTATGCCCGAGTGATATCACCTCGGCTTCCGCGGCCGGTGAGGAGGCACCGAAGATTTCCACGCCGAATTGGTAATGCTGGCGGTAGCGGCCCGCCTGGGGTTTTTCGTAGCGGAAGCACGGCCCGATGTAAAAGAGCTTGGTGGGTTGCGGTTGGTTAAACATTCCGCGCTCAATGTACGCGCGCGCTACGCCTGCGGTTAATTCCGGCCGTAATGACATACTGCGGCCGCCTTTATCCTCGAAGGTGTACATTTCCTTTTGCACGATGTCGGTGGTGTCCCCTACCCCGCGCAGGTACAAGTCGGTGGATTCGAATAAGGGCGTACGGATTTCGCCGTAGCCGTATACGTCGGCCAGCGTGCGAATTTCGTCCTCTACGCGCCGCCATAAGCGCATTTCCTCGCCGTAGATGTCGTGCGTTCCTTTCGGTGCTTGTATCATTTTGCCGTCCCCTTTATATGGTTTGGTTCCTTCTGTTTACATAGATTTCCGGGTTTTTTTCGTTGAATGTACGGGAGATTTTTGTGCCTTGGACGTATTTACTTACCGCACCTGCGCCTATACCGAGGATTGTTTGGACTTCCGACATCATGCCGATGTTGTACAGACATTCGCGGTTCGGGAAGGAATAACCGACGTTTTCGAGTAGATTGATTGTGTTTTTTTGGCGGTATAGATAGTAGGGGGAGTAACCGGCGGAAGCTAGTGTGATTCCGGCGCGGGAGGGGATTCCGCTCGAAGGCCCGAATCCCTTTGGGATTCGTCTTTCTTGAAGGCGAAGTCGCTCGCCGGAATCCCCTCCCGCGCCTGTTGTACGGGCTTCCGCCGCGTTTCCCGCTTTTTTTACGGCAGAAAAAGCGTTGGTTATCCGTTCTTCGTTCATCTTTGAAGCGCGTTTTATTGATAGTGCGTGGAGGGTGATGTTTTCGGGTTTTAGGGATAGTAAATCATCCAATGAGCGTTCAACATCGTCATCTGTTTCCCCCGGCAAGCCTGCTATTAGGTCAACGTTGATACAATCGAATCCCGCGTTTCGCGCTAACGAAAAGGCGCGGAAGAAGTTTGTTGTTGTGTGGTTACGACCGATGGTTGCAAGCGTATGATCGTTGAGGGTCTGCGGGTTGACCGCGATACGATTGACGCCGTGGGAGCGCATTAAACGTAAATTGTTTTCTGTCAGCGTGTCGGGGCGTCCGGCTTCCACGGTGTATTCATGCGGTGTGCCGAAACATTCACCTACAGCGTCCAGCAAGTGTGAAAGCAAATCATCCGGCAATATCGTGGGTGTGCCGCCGCCGATGTAAATGGAAAAAATACGTCCACCTAAACGGCGGGTTTCGGCTTCTTTTTCGCGACATTCGCGTATTAACGTGTTTACATATAACTTTATAATATCCTTTGTGGGTGGCTTTTGCCCTATGTTAAACGAACAATACGAACAACGACTCGGGCAGAAGGGGATGCCAATATAAATCCCCAACGGAGGCTTTGCCGACGTTAAATCTTCCCCGCTTATCGGAGGCTTTACCAACGTTGATTCTTTCCCATTTATCGGAAGTTTTGCCGACGTTGAGCCTTCCCCGCTTATCGGAGGTTTTACCGACGATGAGCTTTCCCTGCTCATCGGAGGCTTTGCCGATGCCGAGCCCTCCCCGCCTAACGAATAAATCCGCTCCGTCAAGCGGTTTTCCGCGTGTGCCACCGTCAACGCTAAGTGTGCCTTGTCTTCGCGGACGCATAGTGTATTTATTAATATATCGATTATATCCTCGTCTTTTTTCCCTTCATCCAACCATGCACGTACCATTTTACTCGGCCTTATACCCGTCAACGCCCCCCATGGGGCGTCCGTCGGCACAACCTTTTGCAACGCATGGAACAACGTAAGCATCAACACCCGCCGCGGTGACAACCCCGCGGTAACCATATTTTGTTCATTCAACGGAATCGAATATTCGGCAACATTTTTCCCATCTATATAAATCGCCGCACAAGCGTTTCCTTTCCCTTCGCAAGTAAGCCCTTTCCCTACGCAAGTAAGCAGTTTTATTTTCGCGGGGAAGCCGGCGTGTGATTCGCTCCGCGGGTGTGTGGCCGCTCGCGGTACGGAACTTTCCGCCGAGCGATTGCGTATCATCCGCGGGTGATCTTCCCGCGGATTAGACGTACAAGTGAGGTGGAAACGTTCCGTGCCGCGGGTGGCCACACACTCGCGGAGCGAATCACACTCGAACACATCCTTTGTTTCAAACGCAAACCCCGCGTACCTAAAAAAAATCTGCGCCACGGTCTGCACCTCGTTTACATAACGGTGCCCTGCCATGACGCAGTAAATTTTATCTTCGCTAGGCATTAACCCGCGACAATTCGTGCACGTCGAATTCCTTCCTCAGCTTGGCGAACAACCGCGTGAGGTGCTCGCCGTCGGAAACCTCCACGCTTACGTTAAACACCGCGTCCGTCCTGTCCGCGCGCGCGTTTATCGCGTTGATCTTTACCTTTTCCTCTTGGAACACGCGGTAAATATCCGCCAATAAATTATCGCGGTCTTCACACTTCAAATACAGCTCGGTTTTGTAAGTATGCCCCATCTTCTCGGGTACGTGCCATTGGGCGTCCATCAGGCGTTTGCGGTCGAGTTCGTCCATGTGCATGATGTTAACGCAATCGGTGCGGTGTACCGTCAAGCCGCGCCCGCGCGTCACAAAGCCGAGGATTTCGTCCCCCGGCAGCGGCCCGCAGCACTTGGCAAAGCGTACGTCCGTATCGCCGATGCCTTTGATCACGATGCCCGATTTTTGCTTGCGCGTGGTTGACGCGGCGGCTTCGTCCTTGATGGTTTGCAAGATTTCCTCGTCGCTGGGAAGGGGTTGCGCGCGTTCCCAATCGCGGTGCAGGAGGTTGACGACCTGCTTTTCCTTCAACCCGCCGACGCCGACCGTGATATATAACTGTTCCAAATCCTTGCAATTGAAGCGGTTAAGAACTTCCTCGGCACGCCCGTCGGCGAACAACTCGTCGAGGGGGACCTTGGTATCCTTGGCCGCTTCTTCCATGAGTTCGCGTCCGCGGTGGATGTTTTCGGCGCGGTTTTGCTTCTTGTACCATTGGTTGATCTTGGAACGCGCCTGCGCGGTTTTTACGAGCTTGATCCAATCCCGGCTGGGGCCCTTTGAATTGTTTGAAGTGAGGATTTCCACACGGTCGCCCGTGGAAAGCACATGGTCCACCGTCACGATGCGCCCGTTGACGCGCGCGCCGATCATACGGTTACCCACGGCGGAATGGATGGCGTATGCGAAGTCGATCGTATTCGCGCCGCTTGACATGGCGATGACTTGGCCCGCCGGCGTAAAGCAATACACATGCCCTTTGAAAGCGCTCAAGTCCATTTTCAGCGCGTCGAGGAATTCCTCGTTATTGGACAGCTCCCGCTGCCAGGTCATGATTTCGGCCAGCCAGGTATCCTTTTCGCCCTTGCCGCTTTCCTTATACTTCCAATGCGCGGCGATACCGAATTCTGCTACCTGATGCATTTCGACCGTACGGATTTGCACCTCGAAGGGTTCGCCGCCCAGGGGGCCTACGAGCGTGGTGTGCAGGGATTGGTAGCGGTTCAATTTGGGCATGGAGATGTAATCCTTGATGCGCCCCGGTACGGGCGTATACAGCGTATGCACCCACCCCAAAGCGGCGTAGCAGTCGGAAACCTCCTCCACGAGTATCCGTACGGCGAACAAGTCGTATATTTGGTCGAGCGTTTTATCCTGCGAACGCATCTTTTTATAGATACTGTAGAAATGCTTCGGCCTTCCCTCAACGTGCGCGTTGATGCCTTCATCCTTCATCTTCTTCGATAGGGCTGTCACGATCAGGTCGATGACGGCTTGGCGTTCCTCTTGTTTGAGCTTGATTTTCGCGGCCAATTCTTCATAGGCGTCGGGGTCGCGGTACATGAAGGCCAAGTCCTCCAGCTCGTACCGTAGGCGCGCGATGCCCAAGCGATGGGCCAAGGGCGCGTAGATGTCCAACGTCTCCTGCGCGATTTCGCGTTGTTTTTCCGGCTTCATCGCGCCCAGCGTACGCATGTTGTGCAAGCGGTCGGCGATTTTGACCAATAAAACACGAATGTCCTTCGACATATGGAAGAACATTTTACGGTAATTTTCGGCTTGTTCGTCTGCCTTAGCTTGGATTTTATTGGTGTATTCGGTGTATTCCACTTTCTTCAGCTTCGTTACGCCGTCCACGATGAGCGCGATCTCGCCGCCGAAATGGTTGATGATGTCCTCCATGGTGTGGTGCGTGTCCTCCACCACATCATGCAAAATGCCCGCGGCAATGGATTCCAAATCCGATCGCATCTCGGCCAGTATCGTCGCCACCGTTAGGGGGTGGATGATATACGGCTCGCCGGATGCGCGGAATTGCTTCCGATGTGCTTCGCGGGCAAATTCAAAGGCGTTTTCGACTATTTCAAGGTGGGTGTGCGGGCGGTACTGTTTAATCTCCGCGAGCAGGGTATCGTAAGCGGCCATGACGATGTTTTCCGATGCGCGATCCGCCATATTCCGCCTCCCCTTTCGCTTGAAGTGTACGAGTATTCAAGCATTATAATATCTGCGGGGGAAAATGCAACGCCTTCATGATCATTTTAACGTTTTACGGTACATGCGCTTCTTCTTGCTGTTTATATAACAAGCCGTGGTAAAGGCTGGGCAAGTCGTCGATGGGGATAAACACGGAACTTTGGAAGATGACCGGCTCGTGGTGCAGGTTAGAAGTATGGTTGTAGCTTTCGAATGTCGTTTCGCCTAATGTTAACGCGGCTTGTCCGAAGGTGATTTCCCCGTTTTCCGCCAAGGTATATTCCACGTCAAGCAATTCGGCGGCGGCGCGGAGGTCGATAAATTGCAAGCCGAACAATTCATATGCGGGCAGGATTCCTATTTCGCGTTCATCCGACGTTATCGTGTAATTTATATATTCCAACGGCTCCGCGGGGCTGGCGAAGCGCGAAAGCACGGGACGCCCTGCGCGTACATTCAGCGGGCCTGAGGGGTTAACGCCCATTTGCCCGTTGACGAATACATAGTGTATCCCACGGGAAAGGGAGGTCGTGTTTTCCGGCGTAGCGGTGTCGATGATGGTGGAGTAGCAGAAAAGCACGATATCCGCGTCCGCGCCGATTTCCAAACGGCCTTTGCGCTTTACGTCATCGGAGGCTTCCGATAAATGGTGGACGGGTCGGATTGTCATCATTGTCAACGCTTCCATTAACGTGATAACGCCCTCGTCCCGCGCATACCTGCCGACGGTGCGCGAAAAAGCGCCTACCCCTCGCGGATGAACCCGCCCCGGGGCCCCCGCCATCGTGTCGCTGCCGATCATCATAAAGGGCATTTGCAAGCCCAGGATGAGTTCATGCTCGGGCAGGGTGTTCATGGCGAATAATAACTGCGGCTGGGAGCGGTACTGCGCGAAGGTTTGGGCGGTCAGGCGCGTGGTGGTGTTGGGGATTTGTAAATCGCCGTAGGAAATGCCGAACCGCGTTTGCCAACCGGGGTTGAAGCGGGTCGTGTTCGCGTTGGTCGCCCAAAACGTGTAGGGATACATGCATGCCGTAATGCGCAGCCCTTCTTCGTTGGCGGCTTTGATCATGGCGAAGGCTTCCTCGGCTACATGGGTTGCGCCGGTGGAATTGATGTGGTTGATGTGGGACGCCGCGCCTGTTTCCCGCGAAAAATCGATCACTTCCTGTATGGCTACCAGGCTGTTGTTGGGGCCGTGGGGCGTGGAGAACCGCAGATGGGAATGTACGGGGACGCTCATTTCGGCGGCGAGTTGGTAGAGGGCCAGCATTTCCGCGCCTTGGATGCCCGGGGCGTATTCCAAAAGGAAGGAGATGCCAAGCGCCCCGTCCATCATGTTTTGCCGCACGCGCTCGACCAACCGGTCAATGCTGCGCTGGCTGGTCATGACGGCGTGTGAACCGTAACCGATATTGCTTCGTATGGTCGAAACCCAGTTGGACATACCGAAATTGATGAACTGCGGGTTCCGCGCGTAGTTGGCGAAGCTCGTTCGCGCGTCCGCCGTGCCGCTTTCCATGACCATAACCGTGGTTACGCCGTCGGTAATCTTAAACCGCGCGCCCGAATCATGGGGCGCGAACGTCAGGATATCGATGAAGCCCGGTGCGGCGACCAAACCCGCTGCGTCCACCACGCGGTTGCCTTGGATGGGCCTGCGGGTAAGCGCGGCGATGCGCCCGTCCAATATACCGATATTATAATTTTCCATATCATTTAACGTTTCGGGGTTGATGAGCCGCGCGTTTAATATAACCGTGTCATATACGGTTTCGTCCAAGGGCGGCGGGGAGAGGATGGGGATCGTAATGGGGGGTGGGGGTTCCGGCGTGGGGATCGGCGTCGGTGTCGGGATGGGGGCGGGCGTCGGCGCAAGAACGGAGGCAGAAGAGGAAGGGGCAGGCGTTTTTTCTGACATCGCGACGGCCGTAAGGCTTCGGTTGGCAATGATTTGATAAACAATGACCCCGCTCATGATAACCACGGCAGTTACCAACGTAATAATAACCGCATAATATTTTTTCATATTCATTCACTTCTTTCATGGATTGACGCACCGACGCATAATAACACAAAACCATGGGCGGCACTTATACCACCCATGGTTTTAGACGTTTGGATATTGATTTTTACCGCATAAGTTCGAAGTTATCGATAAACACCGTACCGCCGATGGAATAGGCGTTCTTCATGCCGACCACGTCACGGAAGAAGCTGAGGGGTACCTGCACGCGGTCGTTATGCATGACAATGGGCTGGTTGAGCAGGATCGTACGGCCATTGGCGACAACGGTCCGCGTTTCCGCCATGTTGATTATCGAGAAGGAAATATCGCCCCATGCGCCTTCGATCGTCACGTTACCGCGGTTCCAGCGGATGTTGATATCGGGTTCCATAAATTCGGCGACCGCCCGTAAGGGTACGTGGGTGGGGAACATCGCGTCGCCCGCGGAATAATAGGTTTGGTCGGGCAAGCCGATGCCGTTGATCACGATGTCGTACCAGGCGGCGGCTTCGCCGCGGTTGTTTTCGATGTCCGAAATTTCGCCGATGGGCGGCGCGAAGCCCACGTAACCGTTATCAATCGGCTCCGGCCCGGGATGCACGGCGGTTTCGTACATTACCACGATCTTCTTCGGCGCGAAGATGAGCGGAGGCATCGAGCGGGAAGATGTGTCGTATACCACCGCCAGCAAGCGGCCTTCCAGCTCCCAATCGGTTGCGTCCTGGCCGCCTTGGGAAACGATCTTTGTTTCGGGGTTGGTGACGTTAAGGCGGCGCATACCGTCCGCGCTCAGCATTTCGTCGGAGTCGTATGACTTGTGGAAGCGGTCCACGAATACCGAATATTCACCCGACGCGATAACCACGGGCGTATATTGCGGTGGGTAGATCGCGATCATGGGGTGGTTGGCGTCAAAGAAGCCCGTGATCTTATCGTTAACCTTGGGGGATTCGCCCAAAATAAAGGTCGCGTGGGTCGTGTAAAAGTACGCGCTGCTTTCGCCGACGGTCAGGCGGATACGGTAACCCCCGCCCTCGATTTCCTCAATGTCTTCCACTTCGCCCGTTACGGAGGCGAAATTGGGCCGGTCGTAATCGTAAGCGTCTTCCCCGTACGGTTCACCAAAGACTGTGATGGCGATGGTTGCCGCCGCGATTACGGCTATGCATAGGGCCATGATTTTTTTTGCGTGTCGCATATTGCACCTCTTCATTTTATATTTGGAAGCCGAGCTTCCTTTCACCCATATAAACGGCACGATATAAGAAAGGTTCCCCCAAAAACGGACGGTAATATAATCGTAACCTTCCCCGTATAAATAGAAGACACGACTATTATTTCCAATGGGAGGAAAATTATGTACAAAAAAATCTTGGCGGTATGCGCGTTGTTGGTTGTCCTCGTCTTCGTATCGGGTTGCGACGGGGTTGGCCTGCGCGGGCCGGGGAACGCGGAGGAACTAAGCTCCTTCGAAAAAATACAGCGTATGCTGGTGGAATTACATTCCTACCGCGCGATCGCTACAATCGAATACAGAGCTAACAAAGGGAGCAATATCTACGAAACGGTACAGCACGCCCGCATCACAGGCGAATACCGCGTGGAAGTGACCGGCCCCGAACATGTAGCCGGAGCCGTAACGGTAAACGACGGGCGAAATATCGTGCAGTTTAACGCCCGAACGGAAGGGCGCGTCGCCGTCCCCGTGGAGGAAACCCCCGAACGCAGCGAAATTTTCCTGACGACGTTTATTAAAAATTATTTACTCAGCAACGAGGTATCGGTAATGGTCGCGGACATGGAGGAAGGCGTACGCACGGTATTGGAAGCAACCGTACCCGGCAACCACCCCTATTTGGCAACGGCGCGTCTTTGGGTGGACAACGAAACGCTGACCCCCGTAAAGCTGATCATCCTGGACCCCGACGGAGCGGAGCGTATTATCGTAACATACCGCGCGTTTGAAATGAATGTGGTACTTGATGATGCCTTGTTTTCGATGTAAAATGGTTTCCGATTCGTAATGTCCGCTACAGGGCGTTGCAAATTATAACATTCATATAGAGGTACCATTGGATAATTACAGAAGGGCCTGGGCGGAAATCGATCCGTCCCATATCGCCCATAACCTGCGGGTGGTGAGGGGTATCATACCTTCCCGCACAAGCCTGATGGGAATCGTTAAGGGCGACGCCTACGGCCACGGCATCGTCCCCGTGGCCGAAACGCTGCTGCAAAACGGGGCGGACGTATTAGGGGTAGCCATTTGCGAGGAAGGGATCACCCTGCGCGAGGCGGGTATGTCCGCCCCGATACTGATCATGGGGTTTACGCCCGAGGTACTGCTGGGCGAAACTGTCCGACTGGGGTTGACGCAAACCGTTTTTAACCCGATGGGGGCAAAGGCGCTGTCGGGCGCGGCGAAGCGGTTGGGTAAGCGGGCGCGGGTACATATCAAAATCGATACGGGGATGAGCCGCTTGGGCTTCCTTCCCACGGACGAAAGCATGGAGGCGATCTGCGAAATCGCCCGCGACCCTATGCTTGATGTACAGGGGATTTATACCCATTGCGCGACCTCCGACGCGTTGGAGAACGCTTTCGTATACGAACAGCAGGCCCGCTTCGCGCGGGTGCTGGGCGCGCTTGAGGGACGCGGCTTGCATATCCCCGTCAAGCATATGTCCAACTCCGGCGCGGTTATCCAAAAATTTTTGACCTCCGATGAATTCCACCGGAGTATATCCCTCGATATGGTGCGCGTGGGGATTTTATTGTATGGCTTACCCCCGTCCCACGAGATGGAGGACGTGTGCCGCCCGTTAAACCTCAGACCCGCCATGCGCCTGCTTTCGCAGGTAAGCATGGTAAAGGAGCTGGCGGCGGGCGTGGGCATCAGTTACGGCCACCGCTTCACCACCGCGCGCCCGACGACGATCGCCGTAATACCCGTGGGTTACGCCGACGGCTACCCGCGGCGTTTGACCGAAGGCGGACGGGTATTGATACGCGGCAAATACGCCCCCATCGTAGGCGCGATTTGCATGGACCAATGCATGGCGGACGTAACGGACATACCGGGGGTTTCGCCGGGTGATACGGTGACGATGTTGGGGAATGGTATCTCCGCGGATGATTTGGCCGACGCCGTAGGCACAATCAGCTACGAAATCGTATGTGGTATCGGGAAACGCGTTCCGCGCGTGTATATAAATGGAAATTAGTGTTAACAATCATCTTATGGGAAGGGAGGTGAACATACATGCAACAGTTTAAGCAATCGGTACGGCGGGGTGACATCTTCTACGCGGATTTGAGCCCGGTTATCGGATCGGAACAGGGCGGCGTGCGGCCCGTTTTAATCATCCAAAACGACGTGGGCAACCGCTACAGCCCTACGGTGATTTGCGCCGCCATTACCTCCCAAATAGGCAAGGCGAAACTTCCGACCCATATAGAGATAGATTCCGTTCAGTCTACTTTAGTGAAGGATTCCGTGATATTATTGGAACAGATCCGTACGATCGATAAAAAACGCCTGCGCGAAAAAATCTGCTGGCTCGACGAAACCGTTATGCGGCGGGTAGATAAAGCGTTATTGGTGAGTGTGGGGTTACATACTTAATGCATACCTTACTCGTAGTAATCGGTTTAATCGCGGGGCTCGCGCTCCTGATAAAGGGCGCGGACGTCTTCGTGGACGCGGCTTGCGCGATCGCAAAGCGGCTGCGCCTTTCGCCCGTGATTATCGGGCTTACCATCGTTTCGATGGGGACAAGCATCCCCGAGCTTGTCATCAGCGTAACCGCGGCGACAAGCGGCGCGAACGATTTGGCCGTGGCCAACGCCGTGGGCGCGAATATTTTTAATTTAATGATGATTTTGGGTCTGGCCGCGATGGTCAGGCCCATTTTCGTGCGCTTTTATGAACTGACGGCGGAATATTGGCTTTCCGTAGGCGCGGCGGTGTTCCTGTTGGCCGTTTATTTCATTTTGGGGGACACGATCCCGCGCTGGGCGAGTTTTACGTTGGTTGCCGTGTATGTGGGGTACATTATCTTCCTGGTGAGACAAGCCCCGAAGACGGCGGTTGACGATTCTTCAAGGGAGTCGGAAGCCCCATACGGTCCCACCCGGCGTTTACCGCGTTTGCTTATGATGGCCTTGCTTGCGTCGGCGTTAATCTTCGCGGGCGGGCAGCTTACGGTATGGGCGGCGGAAAACCTCGGGCCGATATTGGGCCTTTCCGAGCGGGTGGTGGGCTTAACGATCGTGTCGATCGCCACTTCCCTGCCGGAACTCACTTTTACGCTCATCGCTTGCAAGCGGGGCGAAAACGAAATGGCCGTAGGCACGATCATCGGCTCTAATATCTTTAACATCATGATGGTGTTGGGCCTTTCCGGCGTGATATTGCCGCTGACGGTGGGCTTCGGTACAATGGTCGATTTGGCTGTGCTGGTGGCGGGGAGTCTGCTGTTTTTACTGTTCGTCACGACCAATAAAAAAATCGCGCGGTGGGAGGGCGCGGTGATGGCGGTCATATATGTAGGGTACATAGTTTATTTGTTGGTATTTCCGGTCATGTAAGGTTTCGGTTTCCTTCGTATAATCCAATCGTAGCTACAAAAAAAGGCGGGACCCATGCAAAAACAAGCGGACGGCATCTACCGCTCGGTTTCCCATATCGAGAACAGCTTGACGGACGCGTTGAGCATCGATGATCTGGCGGGCAGGTCGTATTTTTCACGGACGCATTTCCAGCGGCTTTTTAGGAGCGTCGTTGGCGAGCCCGTGATGGAGTACATCAAGAAACGCCGCTTGCAACAAGCGTGCCGCGTATTGGGCGAAAGCGACGCAACGGTACTGGACGTAGCGGTCGCGTACGGTTATGACTCCTACGAAGGTTTTTCGCGAGCGTTTAAAGCGTACTTCGGCATGTCGCCCACGCGGTACAGGAACGTGCGTATGGTTATTAATAAGGAGGAAAAGGAAATGTTGTCTCATAAATTAAAGGGAAACGTGGATCGCCATATAAAAGAAGTGATACGGGTATTGCAACCCATCACGGCGGATTGTAAAGCACTCGCCCATTCCGCGGAGGAAGCGGGGAAAGAAGCCGGTGTCCAAGGCGGGTCAACGTTAATATTGGCGGCGGAATACGGCGGATTGGCTAACCGGACAATCCATTTTATCAACGAATTGGAAGACAGCGTTACGGCAACCGAACAAACGGTCTTTGACATGTCGGACCGGATTTACCGGTTCGTTAAGATGATGGACGACGTCGCTTTCCAATTCAATGTCCTGCGGTTATTTTCCGCCGCGGAGACGGCACGGATCGACGTTAACCCCGGTAGTATGTTCCTCGACATCGATGAAAAGCTGGACAAATTATTGCACCAAGCCATGGAGAGCCGATCGGCGGTCATCCGCTTGCTGGACGAACTTACGCTGCTGGTACGCGAAGAAATCCGTGCGGAAGCCGTCAGCCAACGCGACGCCGCGGCCGAATTATTACAAAAAGTCGCATCCGACGGTAAGGTGCTGGTCGCCGACGCGAAGGGCGCGGCCCTGTCGCTGGGTGAATACGGTCACGCGTATATGTGCATAGCGAAGGATTTGGAAAAAAGGGTAGAACCCGTAAACACCGCCGCGCAAGCGATGAAAGGCTTTACGGGGGAACGCGGACTTGTGGACGACGCGTTGAAAAAAATGAATGATGCTTCTTTTATGACGAATATCAACGCATTTAACGCGAAGATCGAAACGGCACGCAGCGGTTATAACGAAACCCTAAAAGCCTGCACCGAGCGTATCCTGCAATACCCCCAACAAATGCACGAAGCCAACGCCGCCTGCGTAAAAGCCCTGGATGAAAGCGTAAAGCTCTTCGAGCTGGCTAAGCGCAGCACAAACCATGAGGAAATGCCCGCGGAGGAAAAATTCCAACGGTCCATCGAGGACATCTTCTTCCAAACCGAGATACTGCTGGCGCAAATGCACGTCGAAACGGAGCGCTGCCGCGTTGACGCCTTCCGTACCGCGGCGGATAAAATCGAAGGAGCGTTGAAAATATTCTCCGACACGCTTGACGGCACGCTTGTAAACAACAAAGCCGCGGTTGCCCGATTCAACGCCGCCTTATCCGAAATCAACGCTGTCCACGAAGAAGCGATCGCCGAAGCGGGTGTACGCGGTCTTGTGCATAAAATCTTCGCAAGCGAATTCGGGCATTTGACAAAGCGTATCGAGGCATTATTGACTTACGTGTAAGGGTTATTTACGGGGATTTGATCAAAAAAGGGCTTCATCCGAGGCCCTTTTGCTATTGCCGTATTCCGCGTAATCATGTATACATATGGTAAAGGGGTGGTACGGATGATCAAAGCGACGGAGCGTAACTTTACGGCACAAGCGGGTACGGTATTGGAAATGAACGTTTATGACAAGGACGGGCATTTCCTTTTGGAAATGGGTGCGCCCCTAACCGAGTCGTGCATCAGGCGTATTCTCGCGGTCGGTTATATCAACGTATATTCCCGCAAGCGGGAACCGTCCGAAGGGCATCCGCCGGAAGCCTCGAAAGCCTCGGCGCACGCCCCCCCGCTCACCACCACGCAAAAGCCGCGCTTCCAAGCCTTTAACAAAGCCTATGTAGAAAAGAAAAACGATGCCGCCAAGCTGATACACGATATCAGTAATGGCGGCATTGTTGATGTGGAGGCGATCGCGGCCCAAACGGAATCCATCATGTCCGAGCTAAACGATAAAAAGGATTTGATCGGTTATTTGACCTTCATGGAAGGTACGGATGACGTGACGTACGGCCACAGCATCAACGTTTCGCTGCTTTCCAACCTGTTCGGCCAATGGATCGGCTTGAGCGCGGACGAAATGAAGGTACTGACCGTCGCGGGTATGCTGCACGACGTGGGCAAGACGCAAATCCCGGCGGAAATCATTAATAAGACGGGCAAACTGACCGACGAAGAATTTAAGATCATGAAATCCCATCCCAAATTGGGCTATGATATCCTAACAACGCGGAAGTTGGATAAAGAAATCCAATTCGCCGCGCTCATGCACCATGAAAAGCTGGACGGCTCGGGTTATCCGCTTCGGCTAACGGCCGATAAGATAACCCGATTCGCGAGTATCGTTGCGATTTGTGACATATATGACGCGATGACCGCCAACCGCAGCTACCGCCCCAAGATTTGCCCTTTTACCATTTTCGAGACCTTCGAAAATAAATTTTACGGGGAATTGCATACGGAATATTTGCTGGTGTTCCTTGATAAGATCGCGCACTCTTTTATGAACAATCTTGTCAAGCTGTCCAATAATGAGGTGGGGGAAGTGATACATGTCCACCCCAAAAGTATTTCGCGGCCGATTATACGGCTGGATAATGGTACGTTTGTTGATTTGCAGACGGATAAGTCGCTGTCTGTCGCAGAGGTTTATTGAGAATTTGAAAACGTTATATATCATAGCCACCCCCGGCGGGCGAGGGAACGTCCCCCGTCGCTTGTGACGGAAACGGGTACCTGTCGGCTCGGTGCGGCAAGTGCTTGTGTTCGTCTTCCTTCGGAAGCCAAACACCAAGCACGTAAGCCGCCCCTTCGCCGCCATGTACCCGTTTCCGCCAATCGCTCCGTGGGAGTTCCC